>OJLW01000450.1_pt1 | contig 20656 bp, 17 predicted proteins | sample 1597021 | NCBI WGS metagenome assembly OJLW01 (sample SAMEA3904676, study PRJEB24821) | metagenome | biome: Builtin; feature: hospital; material: surface | place: USA | collected 2013-06-03
ATGCCTTCGGCGCGCTCAGTTTCCTCCGAGTAGAAGGTCAGCCATGCCGTGGCTTGGGCGATGGTCGGCTGGTTCTCGGTGCCGTGCACCTTGTGGACCGCAGCCAGCCACTCGAGGACGCGCTGGGGCGCATCCGGCAACAAACGCAGCGACGGCGTGCCGAAGGCGCGGCAGGCGGCGTCGATGAAACGCTCGCGGGCGCGAATCTCCGTCACGGCCTCAGCGGAATCAGCATCCCCTGGCACGGCCAAGGCGAAAGCCGCAATGTCCTTGTTGATCATGTGGGGCGCCTGGGTCACGGAGCCGTCGGCGTAGTCGATGATGGTGATGGACTCACCTGCGCCGCGCAGGGCAGCGGAGTGGCGAGCGCGCAGTGCGGGGAATCGCGCGAAGGTGCCAACGGCTTGGGAACAGACCTCTGCGATGCGGGCACGCAGCGGGGCGTCATGCAGATCATCCGCGGTGCCGAGCAACGCCAAAGCGGTGGCGATGTCGATGGCTGCGGCGGCACCGAGACCGGTTGAATCGGGGATATCGTTGACCACGGTGATATCGGCACCAGCTGTTTCGCGGGTAAGGAGCTGGCGGTTGATCATGGTGTAGATGATGCCGCCGAGGCGCGCAGCGATGGCCCCTTCGGGTGCAGGGGGGTCGATGGGCTGGCCTTCGGAATCGACGCTGGGCTGCTGCTGCGCGGCAAGAGCAGAAACCTGTTCGAGGGAAATCTGGTCTTCAACGGTTTCGCCGTTGGTGTGCTCTAGGCGAACCTTGACCAGTCCGTCGCTGCGGGGGCTGACAGCTGTTGCCGCGCGGATATCGGCGAGTCCCATGATGGCGATGCCGTCGTAGTGGTCGATGTGCTCGCCGATGAGTGCCCAAGTGGCGGGGGCGCTGGCGACATGCGCGGAGTCAGCACCCACGTTTTCGCGGTGTGCGGCGCGAACGCGGTCGACGGCCGGGGTCGAAGGGGCAGTCCACAGGGGCATCGGGAAGGTTCTCCTTTGCTGGTGGCGATGTCCTGCCTAAAAGTAAAAGCAGGACTAAGTGACCTATCTATTCTAACGGGCGTTGCCTGCAGGCGGTCTGTAGTGTGGGGTGCACTGAATGAGAGCTTAAAAGAATGGAGAAGATTATGGCTGAAGCCGACAACAAGTGGTTCTATGACCCGTCAACCGGTGAAGTATCCCAGGGCAAGGTGTCTGGTTGGGAGAACCGCATGGGGCCTTATGATTCCCGCGAGGAGGCCGAGCGCGCCATTGAAATCGCGCAAGCTCGTACCGCTGCTGCTGATGCTGAGGACGCCGCCGAGGACGATTACTAAGCACCATACTGCGAAGTCCTAACAGGCCAATGTTGAAGCCTGCTTGAGAATTCCGCTAATAGCAACGGCCCACACCACCGCATAGGCGTGAAGGTGTGGGCCGCTTCTGATCGCTGCCTTGCAACACGGGAAGGCTAGCGGAGCAAAACCAGCCGGCTAGCGCAGCTTCTTGCGCAGCGGCTTGAACGCAGACTTGATGGCCTTGAAGCTATCCGAGTAGGCATTGAGTGTTTCCAACCCGATGACGCGCTCACGCTGGTAGAGAAGGCCGTAACCGAAGGTGTCTTCACCGCGTCGGCGTGCGGTTTCTGCCAACTCGAGCAACTTATCGCGAGAGGTTACAGAATCCTGGAAGTCACCCAAGACTGATTGCATATGCTTGCAGGCCTTGTAGAGGTTCTTCGTCTTCAACGTGGTGGCGGATCCAGCAGCTTCCGCGGCATAGCGCAGCTTCTTTGCTGCCTTGCGCATGTCGTGGAAGTACTCTTCACGCTCATGCAGCGTCAGCTCGGTGTTATCCCAGTTGGAGACGGCCTTCTTGTGGCGCTTGACCAACTTGTCATAAGCCTGCTTCAGGTGCAGAGCCATCACCGTATCGAGATCGTGGGGCTCGTCTTCCGAATCCGGCTTGGCGTGCTTCGGCTCGTAGTCCTTTGCTGCCTCGTGAGCCTCAGCGGGCTCTGGGGATGCCGTATCGATAGTTGCAGCATCTTCCGCCCCGCTATCTGCAGACGTGCTATCTGCGTCAGCGGATGCGTCCTCCCCGGCAACCGGTGGATTGGCAAGGAAAGCATCCAGCGCATCGAGCAGAGCCAAGTACTGGTCGGAATCAAGTGCAGCGATAACGCGACGATGCGCACGGCGGTAGGCGCGGCCCATGTCGTGAGCAATGTGCTCGCGGGTAGCTTCATCGAGAACATCGGAGTCCTCTGACGCGAGGAGGTTCTGCCAGCGTTCTTCCACAACCTCGGCGTCACGGGCGACGCCCAGCATGGCCGCAAGTTCCTTCAGATCTGACTCAATGCGCTCGATTTCGGGGCCCACCACAATGCCGTGGAAGGTCTGCAAGTGGCTGCGCAATTCACGGGTAGCCACGCGCATCTGGTGCACCGAATCCCATTCATCACGGCGAACGCGCGGATCAAACTCGACGAGTTTGTCTCGGTTGGCCTTCAACGCCTCCACGACTGCCGCCGCGGGTGAGCCCGGCTCCACGTTTGATGCAGCAAGCGCTGGGGGAAGCTCGACGTTGTTGATGGAATCTCCCAATGCAGACTTCAGCTTGGACGGCGAGGAGGAAACCCGAGCCCCAGAACTGATCAGTAGGGATGTGGCATGCCGTAGCAGTTTGCTGCCTGCTTTAGTACCCGGCAGTTCCCCGGCAAGCTCTACTTCCCACTCACGCCACGTGCTCTGGGAGCCGCCCGGCAGGAAGGAGAATGCGGTGACATGGTCATCGCAGAACTCAGCAACTGGCTGCTCATCCGCGTCAACGAGAAGTAATTCGGTGCGGTTGTTATCCACCTGGGCGATGGGCTCAAGTGGCTGGTTGCGGACCACTGAGCGGACCTGGTGGAGCAATTCATCCGGAACCTCGTACTTGCCGTCGACGGGCTCACCCAGTTCCGCGCGGATTTCAGTTCGTCCCTGCGCGCCGGGAATCTTGATGTGCCATCCATCGTCATTTCCACCGGTGCGTCGCCGCAGCGTGATCTTCGCATGGGTAAGGCGGAGATCCTTGGTGTCGTAGTAAATCGCGGACAACGAGTGGTGGCGGGTTTCTGCAACACGGGCGACCTCATCGATGTGGGTGAGATCCGGCATGGGGGTGGTCTCATCCACGGCGAACTTGGCTTCGATTTCAAGGAACGTCTTTGGAGACATGTACACACCTTCGTCGGGGGAGCGAAATTATAAAAGAGGAGGAATCAAACCTCAGTACTGCCTTCTAGGTTACCTGGCTATTAGCGTAAAATGTGCCAGCTGATGATCGCCTCTAGCGGGTGAGTTGGCGGCGTCCTTTAAGCCCCGAGGAGTCACCTCCCAAGTGAGACTTTTCTGCAGCTGATGCGCCGGCAGTCATTCCCGTGTGGCTTCGTACAGCCAAGGACATTGTGCGTGCATTCGGGAAGAACCTATCGGTCACTGCTTCTGCTTTGCGTCGGCGTTCTTCCACGGCTGATAGCGATTGCTGTGCCAGGGCTACTTCGTCTTGTCGTGCGTTGCAGCCGCGTGATGCCGAGCCTTTCGCTTCAGCTTCGTGAGACTCCAGCGTCGCGTTTGCTTCCTCTAAGAGCTCGCCGATGCGGGTGGCATAAGACAGGATGAAGCTTCGGCGAAAGGAAGCTACATTGCCATGCTGACGCGCGCTTTCGGCGTGCTCACCGTGGTGCATGTGCCATTCGCACTGCCGCAGGAGTGAAGCGAAAAGTTCGGTGACGTGGCGGACGTCCTCCTCAGCGCCAATGACGGCGACGATCCCTTTGTGGTGAAGCTGGAGGGCAGTGCATCCGTTCCTATCCGCGATGACGCTGAGGAGCGTGGTCTTGTGGTTGATATAGGGCGCGTTGATATGGATTCGGGTGGACACCACAGTGCCCGAGGAGTCGGTGAGTGTCCCTTCCAGGCGGTGCCGCTGTTGAAGGCTCTGGGCTTTGGCGATGAGCGCGCTGGCTTCTTCTTCGTAAGGGGTGGATTCTGCTTTTCGCAGAAGATGAGTGATTTTGTCGCGGATTCTATTCTCCTTGCTGCCGCGGGATGTCTGAGAGTTCTTTCTTTGTGCTGCCAACACATCAACGTCCCGAAGGGGCGGCAGGAAGCTGATTGCTTCAATAAGTTGCATGAGGTCATCAGCAGACATGGTCATTGAGGCAGGCGGAGTGATGCTCAACCATTCCTTGCGCAGCGCAGTGGAACTAATCTGTGCGGGAACATGAGGGGCGGCGCGATAAATGAGTGGGTGGCAAAAACTACCCAGGACATGGAGCAGGTCTTTAGGCGACCATCCTTGCTGGGCTGCTTGGCTAATGAGCTCGATTCCTCGTTGACTCAGGGTTGCGTGGTGTGTGTTCATGGCTGTTCCTCATCATTCTTTATGGGTACATCTGTTCGGTTGTGGGGCCATTCAAGCACGTGATGCAGACAGGGGTCGGAAGAGTCGAAAAAATTTGCCCCCGAGATACTCTTGCCAACTGGGCTAACAATTCGCAGTGCGGGGGCAAAAGAAGAAACTTTCTCCGTGGCTTCGGCGCGCGGCGGTAGGGTTTAAAGCATGAACAGCCAACACGAATTCGTCCTTCGTACAGTTGAAGAACGCGATATCCGCTTCATTCGCCTCTGGTTCACTGACATCTTGGGGGCGCTGAAATCGGTGGTAATGAGCCCCTCAGAGTTGGAATCCGCCTTCGAGGAAGGTGTTGGCTTCGACGGCTCTTCCGTGGAAGGGTTCTCCCGCATTTCGGAGGCGGACACCATCGCAATGCCGGACCCTTCAACTTTCCAGATCATGCCCTTTGACAAGGAGGAACCCGAGCTCCTTTCGGCGCGCATGTTCTGCGACATTACCCAGCCCGATGGGCAACCTTCCTTGGTGGACCCGCGTCACATCTTGCGCCGTCAGGTCACCGAGGCGGCCAATGAAGGATTCACGTGTAAAGCTTCTCCTGAGATTGAGTTTTATCTCCTTGAAGACGCCCGCGATATCAACAAGCTCATTGCCACTGATAACGGAGGCTATTTCGACCAAGCCACGCACGATAATGCTCCAAGCTTCCGGCGCCGGTCGATGTACGCGCTGGAATCCATGGGAATCGCCACAGAATTTAGCCACCATGAAACGTCACCTGGCCAGCAGGAGATCGATCTGCGTCATGCTGACGTGCTGTCCATGGCAGACCACATCATGACGTTCCGCTATCTCATCAAAGAGGTCGCCTCACAGCAGGGCGTGCACGCGACATTCATGCCCAAGCCTTTTGAGAATCGCTCGGGCTCGGGCATGCATACCCACTTGAGCCTTTTCGAGGGAGACTCCAACGCCTTCCATGACCCTGATGATGAGATTTCTCTGTCCAGCACAGGGCGGCAGTTCATCGCCGGCATTCTCGAGCACGCAGTGGAGATGACGGCGATCACCAATCAGTGGACCAACTCCTATAAGCGCCTGATGTTTGGCAGCGAGGCCCCAGGGTCAGTGACGTGGGGAATTTCTAATCGCTCTGCGCTGGTGCGAGTGCCCACTTACCGTCTTTCCAAGGAAATGTCGCGCCGAGTTGAAATCCGCTCGCTGGATTCAGCGATGAACCCCTACCTGGGATACGCGGTGCTCCTTGCCGCTGGTTTGCGTGGAATCAGAGAAGGCTATGAGCTAGGGGACCCTGCTGAGGATGACGTCCACCAGCTGACCCGCCGCGAACGCCGTGCGATGGGGTATAAGGATCTGCCCAGCAGCCTGGACCAAGCCCTCCGAGAATTCGAGCGCTCCGAGTTTATGGCGGAGGTCTTGGGCGAGCACGTCTTTGAGTACTTCCTGCGCTCAAAGTGGGACGAGTGGCATGAGTACCAGCAGCAAATCACCGCATTCGAATTGCGCAACAACCTGAACTTCTAGGAGAAGCATGCGTCCAGCATCAGTACCGTCCCCAGCTACTCTTGGTCTGACCCGGCCCACTGCTGCGGAGGATCTGTCCAAGCTCGGGTGGGACAATCCGGAGTCCCTTGAGCTGCTGTGGACATTGGCCGGTGCCGGTGATCCCGATATGGCCCTCAACACGCTGATGAGGATCGTCGAGGGAGCGCCTGAGATTGGCCCGGCGATGCGCGAGGACGAAACATTTCGGGTGCGGCTCATCGCCCTGCTGGGTGGCTCCTCGGCGTTCGGTGATCATCTCGCTGCGAATCCAGAAACCTGGCAAGAACTGCAGCGGCCATTGCCGACGCCTACCGAAATGCTGCACACACTACTCACAGAGGTCGAGGCGGAACCTGCGACATACGTTGAGCAACCAGGCCAGCCTGACACCGCCAGCCCCGACCTGACGTCTCCCGGCACCTACCGGGCAGCACCGGGGGACCACAAAGCATCGCTCAAAGTGGCCTACCGGACGCTGATGATGCGCATTGCCGCCCATGACCTCGCAGGTACTTTCCACTCGCGCAAGGGGCAGTCACGCCCACAGCCGCGAGTAGGTTTCCGGGAAGTCACCAGGCTGACGACGGCCCTCGCAGATGCCGCCTTGACGGCAGCACTCGCCGGTGCGGTCCGGGTGGTCTATGGGGATGAAGCACTCGATGCGCAGCTGGCCGTCATCGCGATGGGCAAGTGCGGCGCGGGCGAATTGAACTACATCTCCGACGTGGACGTGATCTTCGTGGGCTCGGAGGCCACGCCACGGATTACCCGTCTAGCATCAGAATTCAACCGGATTGGCTCAGCCTGCTTCTTCGAGGTTGACGCCAACCTGCGCCCGGAAGGCAAGTCCGGCGCCTTGGTCCGAACTCTGGATTCGCACGTGGCCTATTACAAGCGGTGGGCAGAAACCTGGGAGTTCCAAGCGCTGCTGAAGGCACGGCCGCAAACCGGCTATTTGCCCTTGGGTAAGGACTACCTGGAACAGATCGGGCCGATGGTGTGGACTGCATCGCAGCGGGAGTCCTTCGTGGAAGACGTTCAAGCTATGCGCCGCCGCGTGCTGGATAATGTCCCAGAGGAGATGCGCCTTCGCGAGCTTAAGCTGGGGGAGGGCGGTCTGCGTGACGTGGAATTCGCCGTCCAGTTGTTGCAGTTGGTACATGGACGCTCGGATGAATCGCTGCGCACGCTTGCCACGGTCGATGCACTCGCAGCATTGGTGCGCGCCGGGTATGTGGGACGTGAAGACGGCACCCAGCTTATCGAGGCCTACGAATTTTTGCGTTTGCTTGAGCACCGCCTCCAGCTGGAGCGCTTCCGCCGGACTCATACGCTGCCGGAGAAAGACGACAGCTCAGCGCTTACATGGCTGGCTATCAATGCAGGATTCCACCCGCAGGGGCACCAGTCGGCAGCGGACCGGATGAATATCCAACTGCGGAAGATTCGACTGCTTATCTCTGAGCTCCACTCGCGTTTGTTCTACCGCCCGCTGCTCAATTCCGTGGCCTCGATGTCGGCGGACGAACTCAAACTCTCCCGCGAAGCGGCACTTCTGCAGCTGGCGGCGTTGGGCTATCGCCACCCGGACCGCGCCTTCGAGCATCTCACCTCCCTGGCAGCGGGGCAGTCGCGCAAGGCCCGCATTCAGGCCATCCTGCTTCCAACGCTGATGGAGTGGCTCTCCAACACCGCTGACCCAGACATGGGCCTGTTGAATTACCGCAAGCTTTCTGAGGCAGCTTATGACCGGACGTGGTTCTTGCGCATGCTTCGCGACGAAGGCGTTGTCGGCCAGCGCCTCATGAAGATTTTGGGCACCTCGCCTTTCACATCGGAGCTGATTATTCGCGCGCCGGACGTCGTCAAGCAGCTCTCCGATGGCGCGGCAGGGCCCAAGCTGTTGGAAACCAAGCCCGAGCAAGTGTCCTCTGCCTTGATTAATTCCACCAAGCGCCACGCTGATCCGGACAAGGCCGTGTCGGTCGCTAGAGCCCTTCGCCGCGCAGAGCTGGCGCGGATCGCCGCTGCCGATTTGCTGGGCTTCCTGCCGGTTCAACAGGTGTGCTTTGAACTGTCCACCATCTGGAATGCTGTGCTGGAGGCCGCGCTGCGTGCCGAGGTCAGAGCATGGAGGCTGGGCAATGACGATGCCGAACCACCAGCCCGCATCGCCGTGATTGGTATGGGCCGGCTCGGAGGCATGGAGCTGGGCTTTGGCTCCGACGCCGATGTCATCGTGGTGGCGGAGCCAACCGGAGAAAACGCCGAGGAGGAAGCACTGCCCTGGGCCATCGGCATCATTGAGAAGCTGCGCCGCCGTCTGGCAAAACCTTCCGGGGATCCGCCCTTGGACGTGGACTTGGGTTTGCGGCCCGAGGGGCGCTCAGGAGCAGTTGTGCGCTCGATCGAATCCTATGAGCGCTATTACTCGCAGTGGGGCGAGCCTTGGGAGATGCAGGCTTTGCTCCGCGCGGCCTTCGTGGCGGGGGATGAGGAAGTCGGTACACGTTTCCTCAGCATGGTGGATGCTTTCCGCTACCCGCCGAAGGGCGTGAGCGAGAAGACCATTCGTGATATCCGCCGAATGAAGGCGCGCGTTGATAACGAGCGCCTCCCGCGCGGCGCCGACCGCAATACCCACACCAAGCTGGGGCGCGGCGGACTGACGGATATCGAATGGACCGTCCAGCTGCTTCAGATGATGCATGCCCACGAGGTTCCGGCACTGCATGATCCGTCCACGCTGCGGGTGCTGGATGCCCTCGAGGACAATGAGGTTATCCCTGTCGAGCAAGTACAGGAGCTGCGGGAGGCCTGGCTCTTGGCCACCGATGCCCGCAATGCGCTCGTGCTGGTGCGCGGCAAGCGCGTGGACCAGCTTCCGGCACCGGGCCCGCAGCTGGCGCAGGTGGCCGGCGCGGCCGGGTGGGAACCTGAGCGCAATCAGCAATTCTTGGAGCACTACCTCAAGGTGACCCGGCACGCGCGGAAAATCGTGGATGAGGTGTTCTGGGGTGAGGCAGAGTCCTTCGAGCATGACTAGCAGAAGGCAGTTGCTTTGCCCCTGACCCGCACCCTGAGCTCACCCGGATCTTTCCCTGACTTTGGAGCAAGCCCCTGTTCTATCAGGTGATCAGCCGATAGCCTTAGGTGGCAGTGAACAAACATAGTTCCCACGCCTCGAAAAGGAGTTACGCAATGAGCCTTAACCTGTCCCTCGACTTGAACGATGCCACTCTTGCTGATCTCGACGCCTTCCTCTCCGCCGCCCGCGCCGCAGGGTGCGACCCCGCCGCCGCGCTGAGCGTGGAGGGGACGGTGATGCGGTTGGACGTCGACAAGCCCCGCGTTACCCCTACGGAGCCGAAGCCTGAGGCCCCGCGCCGCACCAGCCTGGATCGCTCCGTGGCGGAGTCCACCATCCGCTCCATCATCGATGCTCTGTCCGAGCGCCTCGATTCACCGCACCCGCCGCACGGAAATTCTTTTGGCACCTTTGGCCCCCGCGCGGATTAAGCCGCGAATGTGAGAGAAGTCTAGACTTATGGCCGTGAAGTCCAAGCAGATTATCGCGGTATGGGTCCTCGTGGTGGTAGCAGTCATCACCGCTGTTGGCGCGGGCTGGTGGGCTACAGAGCGGCACCAGGTGCCGGAGGGGGCGCTGACGGTGGAGCAGGTGGTCAACGGCGGTGTCCCGCAGGATCCGTCGGCAGGCGCCGAGCTTGACCCGGCTGAAAATGATCGCATTGTCTCGCTGGCGGAAGCACTAGGGATTCCATCGGAGTCAGTGCCGCGCGGACTCCTGTCGGTGGCGTCGGATAGGTACCGCTCCCGTCAGATGCTTGAGGCGGATCTGGAGAAGGCCGTGGAGGCGGGCGCCATCACGAAGGATGATGCGAAGGGCGTGCTTGCCGCCTTTGATGCCGGTGTCGTCGCCCCAGTGGATGGCCCTATTTTTGTGGAGTCCACCCCAGCCGAATAAGCCTGGTGAACCCCACCGGTTGAGCTTGTTGGTACGGAGCCCACAGGGACTGGCAGGTGATGCGCAGTCAATGAGGATCTGTCTGGCAGCCGCGGCTCTTAAGCTCACACGCACAGATAACGAAACGATAAAGGTTGGTGCGTTGAGGTGGAGAAACGACGAAAACTACGCGAGCTGCTCAGGACCGCAGTGGGAGTGAGCATCGCCATTCTCGTCCCCATCGGCGGTGGGCTCGGGGTCTTTGAAGTGGCCAATGGGCTGCCCCTTGAGGCGCCGTTGAGTGCCTTGGCCTTTCAGTAGTCCAGCCCTGTGCTAACCCACCTGCACGATTCTGGCGTGCGGTCCTTCCTCCTCGCCCCGGCTGCGCAGGATGTGGGTGATGAGAACCCCCACGATGCCAATGCACCACACCCCAAAGACCGCCCAGGCGGCGAGCCGGAAATCATGGAAGGGGTAGTCGGGCCCGTTGCCCAAGTGGTCCAACACCATACCGACGAGCTGGGCGCCGATGACCGTGGCGATGAAGCCGCCCATGTTTCCCAGCCCCGTCGCCGTGGCGACGATGCGGCGATCCAGGTTTTCGCGGACAATGTCGAATCCATAATTTGCCACCGGTGTGCACAGGGCCACCAGGCTGATGAGGATGAACAGTGAGAGGTAGCTGCCGCCGAAGAGGAAGAACAGGACCCATACCGCGCAGTGGATAGCCACAAACCCTAAGGCGAGCCACGGACGGAAACCCCTGGCCCGGGACGATAACCTGCCGTGCAGGGGGCCAATCAGCACCATGAACACGCTAAACCACGTCAGGACCCAGCCGGCGCTAGTCTTAGAAAAATCCATGCCCGCGGTCATCAAGGGCACTCCCCACAGCATGACAAACACGTTGGTGGCTCCCAGACCAATCCAGTGAATGAAAAACGCCTGCCAGGCCACAGGAGAACGGAAAACGGTGGATAGCAGCGCTGCTGTGCTTTCCGGCTTCGCGTTAGGTTTTTCCTTCGGCTTGGGCACGATGCCCAGTGATTCAGGGGAATCCGCAACCGCCACCGCGGCCGCGACGGCGATGAGAATACCCACCGCACCCAAGGTAACGAAGGCCATGGTCCATCCGCCCCACCCCAGCAGCATGGCAAAAGGTAAGGCGGACATGAACTGACCTAGCTGCCCCAGCGAGGAGGTGAACTGGGTGAACATGGGGGTGCGGTGCAGCGGGAACCAATAAGGCAGGATGCGCATCACCGACAAGAAGGCGGTGGCATCACCCGCGCCGATGAGCAGGCGGGCGGCAATGGCTACCCAGTAATTACTAGTAAAACCGAGAAGCACCTGGCCGAGTCCCATGATGGCGGAACCGATGACGAGCAGGCGCCGGGGGCCGAATTTATCGATGAGCATGCCGGTAGGGATCTGCGCCAGTGAATAGATACCCAATTGCACAGAGGTGAAAACAGCAATGCGCGCGGCATCTACCTCGAAGCGGTCGATGGCCTCGAGCCCCGCTACGCCAAAAGATGTGCGGCCGGTAATCGCCACGATGTAAACCAACACCGCAGCTACCCACACGGAGAGAGCCTTAGTGGTAATTACATTGCGAGGATGAGGAACCGACATGGCTGATACTTTACGCGGCACCAACTAAGATGCAGGGGGTGAAGTACATTTCGACCCGCGATACCGACCGCCAGCCCGCCTCCTTTACGGACATTCTCCTCGGAGGTCTGGCCCCTGATGGCGGCCTCTACCTGCCGGAAACTTACCCCCGCATTGATGACGCCACCCTTACCCAGTGGCGCCAGACCTTGGCTGAGGGCGGCTACGCGGCCCTGGCCGCGGAGGTGCTCAAGCTCTTCGTGGACGATATTCCTGCAGAGGACCTCGAGGGGATTGCCCAGCGCGCCTACACCTACCCGAAGTTTGACCACGAGGAGATCGTCCCCGTCAGCGAGCTGGGGGAGGGCCTTTACATCGGCCACCTCTCTGAGGGGCCGACGGCCGCCTTCAAGGACATGGCCATGCAGATGTTGGGCGAGCTCTTCGAATACGAGCTGGCACGTCGCGGCGAAACCCTCAACATCCTAGGCGCTACCTCGGGTGACACCGGTTCCTCGGCGGAGTACGCGATGCGCGGGCGCAAGGGCATCCGCGTCTTTATGCTGACCCCAGCCGGGCGCATGACGCCCTTCCAGCAGGCCCAGATGTTTGGGCTGGATGACCCGAATATCTGCAATATCGCCCTCGATGGAGTCTTTGATGACTGCCAGGACGTGGTCAAGGCGGTATCTGCCGACGCTAACTTCAAGGCAGAAAACCGTATCGGTGCGGTCAACTCTATTAACTGGGCCCGCCTCATGGCGCAGGTGGTCTACTACATCAACTGCTATCTCAAGGTCACCACGGAAAACACGGAGAAGGTCTCCTTCAGCGTGCCCACCGGCAACTTTGGTGATATCTGCGCGGGCCACATCGCCCGCCAGATGGGCCTGCCCATCGACCGCCTCATCGTCGCGACCAATGAAAACGACGTGCTCGATGAGTTCTTCCGCACCGGCAGCTACCGCCCGCGCTCCTCGGAGCAAACCCACAAGACGTCTTCGCCGTCGATGGATATTTCCCGCGCCTCCAACTTTGAGCGCTTCGCTTTCGATCTGCTGGGCCGCGATGCCGCGCAGATTAAGGAGCTTTTCGGGACGAAGGTGAAGGAAGGCGGGTTCAACGTCGACAAGCAGGCGCTCGACGCCGCCCACACCGAGTACGGTTTCCTGTCTGGTTCCTCCACCCACGCGGACCGCCTGGCCACCATCAAGGATGTCCACGAGCGCTACAACGTGCTGGTGGATCCGCACACGGCCGACGGCATCAAGGTCGCCCGCGCGGTGCAGGAAGAATATGGGGTCGATACCCCCATCATTTGTCTGGAGACCGCCCTGCCAGTGAAGTTTGCGGAGACCATCAAAGAGGCCATCGGAAGCGAACCAGAGGTGCCTGCGCGTTTCGCCGGCATCCTGGAAGCCGAGCGCCACGTTACCGATCTGCCCAATGATGCCGCGGCGGTGAAGGACTACATCACGCAGTACATCAAGAGCACGGAGGTTTAAACAATGGGACAGGAACAATTTTCAGGACCCGAGTATTTCACTGAATTTGACCCAGAGAAGTTCATCCGTGACATGAAGCAGGTCGCGGAGATGGAAAAGGAAAATAAGGAGAACAAGGCGGACTCGGGTGAGGCTGCAGCAGAAGAGGATGCCTAGGTTTCTCCTCACGGGGGTGCTCAGCACAGCAGCTCTAGTGGTAGCTGGGTGCACGGTGCAGACGGGCGTTGACGCTGTTCCCGAGGCTGCTTCGCATACCTCCGAGGACACCACGATTGAGCCGCCCCCGCCGGAGATTCACACGCCGGGTGCGTCCCCGGTGCCCCCGGGCGCCGCACTGGATATCTCTGGCATGCAGCCCGTTCCCGGCGAAGCCTTCGACTTCAACCTGTGCACGGTGGCGTGGAGCTTCGTGCTTGACGACGGCCGCACCATCGCCGTCACCGCCTCCCATTGCGGTGAGCCAGGGGATACGGTGTGGGCGGGCGCCGCGGACGGGGAGTTCATCTACCCGGCGGAGCCTGTAGGCAGCATCATCTACTCCGACCTTAGCGCGCCGGACACGCATCAGCTGGATTTCGCTTTGGTGGAGATCACGCGGCAGGCGGAGTTTCATGTCCCCCAGGACATGCCCACCAGCGTGGTCGCCGCGGGGCAGGAGGAGCTCCCCGATGAAGTGTGCAAGCTGGGGCGCATTACCGGTGAGACCTGCGGCCCGCTTACTCACGGCGAGGGACACGGGAAACTCCAGTTTGGCGAGCGCACAGTGGATACCGTCTCCGCGCGCGCCCAAGTCTGCTCCACGCACGGCGATTCGGGCGCTCCGGTCTTTGGCGCGCCGGGCAGCCCCTTTGAAGGGGTAATCGTCGGTGTCCTTTCGGGAACGACGGAAGCAGCCGCGGGTAGTGAGGGCTGTGTGCACGGCTCGGAGGCAGAGATGTCCTTTACTTCTGCGGCGGATATTGAGGCGCTCCTTCCGGAGATTCTGGCACAGGTTTAAGCGCTAAGATGAAACCCATGCCTACTCCTGATTTCATTGTGTCCCTGCGTGAGAAAACCGGTCACGAGCAGCTCTTTTTGCCCAGCGTGACCGCGGTTATCGTGCGGGCGGTTCCTACCGGTTCTGCAATATGGGAGCTGCCCTCAGTGCTGTTGGCCCAGCGAGCCGATAACGGCACGTGGGCTCCCATCTCCGGTATCTGCGAGCCGGGTGAGGAGGTCACGGCGACTGCACTGCGTGAGGTCAAAGAGGAAATTGGCCTCGATGGTCGCATCGAAGCGCTCCTCGGCGTGGGCCAGGTGGGCCCAGTAGTCTGCCCCAATGGGGATAAGTGCCTCTACATGGATACCTCCATCCGGGTCTCCGTGCCGGATGACGCCGAACCGGTCATCTCCGATGAGGAGAACCTAGCCGCGCAGTGGTTCTCCGTGGCGCAGATGCCGACGTCCGTCAGCGCCCGCCACCGCATGATCATCGGGGATGCAGTGGCGCAGATGAAACACCCGCAGGGCTTCCGACCGCGGATGGGGTACGTTAAGCGTTCGTCTTAATCAGGCTTTCTCCATGAGCGTTGATGTGAGGGCACTAGATCTAAGTGGCGGATCGATGCGCCAGCCCTCAATCCTGCGGCAAAAGAGTTTCTCCGCGCCGGGTAACATGCACAACTATGGCTCCCAAAATGAAGGACTACTTCAACGCTGACACGGCACAAAAACTCGGCGCACAGCTTGGAATTGACGGCGAAAAATACGCCGCATGGATCGCGCCACGCGTCGAGGATCTGGAGATTCTGGACCGCGTGACCGTGTTCGCGCAGGGGCTTCGGGAACAGCTTGGCGGGGATTATGTAGGGGTGATTGGAGGGATCATCGATAAGCTTGGGCCCGAGCTTGCGGAGGGGGAAGGCTACTTCAACCATGCATTTCATCTGTGGCCGGTGAGCCGCTTCATCGAGCTGTACGGGATAGATGAGCCGGAGGTTTCTTTAGACGCAATTGAGGCGCTCACGAGGGTGTTCACCGGTGAGTTTGCGGTGCGTCCCTTCTTGGAGCGCTACCCGGAGCTGACCATGTCCCGGGTGCATCAGTGGGCTGGTTCCGACAGCCACAACGTGCGTCGCCTGGCTTCCGAGGGCATCCGTCCGCGTCTGCCATGGGCGAAGGTGCACGCGCCGTTTGTGGAGGACCCCTCGCCGATCCTTCCGGTCCTGGACCGGCTGTACGACGATGCGTCGCTGTTCGTGCGCAAGTCCGTAGCCAATAACCTCAACGATATTGGCCGCACGCACCCCGAGTTGGCGCTTGCCACCGCGTCGCGTTGGGCAGATAGCGGATCGTCGCACGCAGCGTGGGTGGTGGAACAGGGGTTGCGTGGGCTGATCAAGCGCGGCAATAGGGAGGCCCTGGAGCTTGTTGGCTTTTCTCCGTCCACCGCCGTCACCGCCACCCGCCCCGAGTTCCCTCACACTGTGGCCATTGGTGAAAAGGCGACTCTTTCAACGACACTCACCAACACCGGCGATGCGCCCGCACATGTGCTTGCAGAGTATCGCGTGCACTTTCTGAAAAAGAACGGCACCCGACAACCCAGCGTGTTCCGCCTCGGCAAATACACGCTTGAACCGGGTGAAACCCGAGTGGTGACCAAGACGCACCCGTTTCGGATCACCAGCACGCGCACCTACTACCCGGGCATGCAGGGACTCAGCCTGGTGATTAACGGCTGCGAAGGCGAGCACGTGGAATTTGAGCTCACCCAATAGCGCAGGTCTTGCCGCGTCATTCAGATTGTGAATGCGCTCCATTCGGCGATGCAGTCCCCGGAGCTGCCTTTTCTGCATGCGAGGACGCAGCCCGCAAAGGGGTGAGAGTGTTGGAGTTGCCGCAAAATATCATCAGAAACGCATGAAATGGGTTGAGGTTGGTGCCCGTGCCCGATAGCTTCGGGGTCATGATTTCACGCACGCTGAAGAAAGTAACCACTGCAACTGCGTTCGTCGCCCTCGCCGGCGGCGTTCTGGGTGCCGGTACTGCCGGTGCGCAAGAGATGTCCTCCGCCGACTCTGTGAAGACCAGCCAGATTCAGGAACTGAGCTCGCGTCTGTTCGGTGACTCCTTCTCCTCCTCGAAGGATTCGGAAGCACCGGAAGGCTCTGGCTTGATTGAGAAGTACGAGGACGTTGACGGCCTGCAGGACAAGCTGCCGGCTGATGAGGCTAAGAAGGTTCTCATCGGGACCTTCACCGCAAAGAAGAACCCGGAGATCTCCGTGACCTTCAATGACGACGGAACGCTGACCTTCAACGATGGCTGCAACTCCGGTGGCGGCAGCTACAAGCTGGACCAGACCGATGCCGTCGTGGTGGAGAACCTGAACTCCACGATGCGTGCCTGTGCCCCGGAGGAGATGGCTGATGCCGATGCACTCAACGCCATCCTTTCCGCAAAGCCAGTGGTCATCCCCGTAGAGGGCAACACCTTTGCGCTGGGCAGCCAGGGCCAGGTCATTCAGTTTGAGAAGGCTGAAAACTAAGGTTCCTTCAACGCAGAGACAGAGCGCGGCGGAGCTAGTTCGTGATTGGGCTAGCTCCGCTTCCTTGTGCGCGCCGTCCTTCGATGAGCCAGCTTATGAAGCGGCAGGAACAGGCAGACCAGTGCGCGATGAGGAGTACCGGGATGCTGAGCGCGATGACGTCGAGAAGCTCCGAGCCATTCACCAGCGCTACCTGGTGCCCGCCCATGCTGACCGTTCCCGGTGGGAAGGTGCACGCCCACCAGGCAGGAGAGTAATCCACCCAGCGCGCCACGTTGGGGTAGAAGGTGAACATGGCATAGAGCGCGAGGGGAATGGCGATCGCCATGGCGGTGAGCCCGTAGTAGACAGAGAAAGTGCCGGGGTAGAGGATCTGCATCGCGGTAGTGGATTGGCCCACCACGCCCAGCGGAACCCAGGCCGTCGCGGAGTTGGCACCGGTGAGATTGACTTTGCCGTGCCAAGCAGCCCAATACACACGGATAAAGACGGGGACCGCGGTGGAGATCGACATGACAAAGAGCACTGTGCCCATGACGTGGTAGGCATGTCCGTAATCCAAGGCGAGGAAGCCGGCCACGGAGGAGGAAATCATGGGCCCGACCAGCGGCAGGCCCCAGGTAAAGCGTGGCTGGCCGTCGAAGCGGGTGAGCTGAATAGCCCACGTGATAACGGTGACGGGGCCGCCTATCCAGAAGCCCACGAGGCGGAAGGCTCCGATATCCGTCAATCCCGACAGCGCCGCGCCGAGCGCCAGGATGCCGATGAAATACATGGACCACTCAGCCATGGAGGTTCGCGCAAAGCTGGGCTGGCGGTATACCACGAAACCAACTGTCAGCACGAGGAGGATGACGCAGGACAGTGCCGCGAAAACAGCGGAGGCTGTCAGCATGCCTTCCTCAACGAGTAGCCGGGAGACGATGGAGGTGCCCATGAGGCTGCCGCCCCACGCGGGGCCGGGTGGTGGCAAGTGGCGGAATTTGTCAGTCACAGCTGGCATGGTAGCTGTAGTGCCCGCCTACTGTCCCGTTGCTGTGCTGAACTTTGCGGAACCGGCACACCTGTGTGATGGGCAACCCGCACCTAGCTTTTGCTCGTTTCAACGATTTTGCTCTCAGTGCCATGGAACCTTGGTAGGGCTACAGGTTTACATTAGGTCCTACAGGCGCAGCTGAGCGTTGAGCCTGTAGGACCGGCATGTACCACGTCACAGCGGCTGCCAGGATGGCTATTGAGCAAGCACTCCATACGAGAAACTCATCAGGGGTAAACCACCAGGCGGCCACGGCGAGTGCGCCGAGTGCGAACCACAAGACAGGGATGAAGGGGCTAGGTGCCTCCGCCCACGGTTCTTGGGGAAACCGGCTACGTGCTTCAGTTCGGATGCGCCGGGGAGTTTTTCGGGAAAGCGCCCAAACGCAGCCGACAACAAACGCCAGTCCTGCACCGGCGATGAGTAGATCCCCTTTCACGCCGCCGAACATAAACACACCGACGGCGAACGCTAAAGCCGCGCGTTCGGACAGCGTCGGGGGGAACTTTTGGGTCGGATCTACGTCTGGGTAAATGCTCCTGAAGATATCTGTGTGGGGGTGGCTGTGCATGCTGTTTTCTCCCGTTTGGTTGATGTGTTGACAAATCTGTTAATTTAGGTCAGGATTACCTAACCAAGGTAAGCCTAGCCCATAGCCCTATCTGGATGAAACAAGGTTCTCAACATGATTCGCAATCTCTGGCGCTCAGCATGCGGTGTGATGATCGCAGCTCCCCTCGCTCTCGGCGCCGTTCCATTTCTTAACACTGTCCCGGTAGCCCACGCAGAGACTTCCTGCACGTGGTACTGGGGGATCAAGCAATCCTTCCGAAGCTACATCAAGGGCAATATCGCCCGCGGTGGCTGGGGCGCCAGCGGCATCGGCTTTAGCGGTGATGAAAAAGGCAACGGCGCGTTTGTGTTCCAAGCCAGCACGCCCACTGCCTCAGGCGGTATTGTCACGATTCCCTTCCAAGGCACGTTGAACTTCACGGGACATGACGGAGTTCTCGACATGACAATGTCGGATTTCAAGGTCATCGCCTCCGGCGACCAAGCAAAAATCACGGTCGACTACGTTTCCTATGAACTGAACCGAAGTGACTACACCCGCGGTGCCCAGATTAAGGGTGACGACGAGGTCATCGCCACCATTAGTCTGCAAGAGCCCGTCAAGGACAGCGGCACGGCAGTGAACCTAGCAGGATCCACGTCCCTTAGTGCCGGGGGCGTCAAACTTTTCACGGGCTTCTATGAGCAGGGCGAAGAACTCGATCCTTCCTCAGGCACCATTGCATTGGACGGATCCTGTTCTGGCTCCGGCGGCGCAGGCAGCGATGGATCTGGCTCGAAACGCCAGCTGAACTCCATTACCGGAAACTTTACGGGCTTCAACAAGGAAGCCATGGCTATGTTGTCCGAAACCAACGACACCATGAACGGTATCACCACGTTTATGGGCAATACACAGTCCTTCTTGGACGAGTTGGACTCATTCAAGAAGCGGGGCAACACTACCTCGGGGGCATCCGGGGCGTCGGCTAGCACGTCGTCTGGAACCTCCACCTCTGGTAGCACCACTACTTCGGACTTAAGCGGCAACGGCCTTCCAGAAACAGCGGCAGCTGGCAGCGGAAACAGTGGTGGAGCATCAACGGCTAGCGGGTCGAACTCCGGCGCTACGGGTGCGACGGGCTCGGTTGCAGCAGCGTCTGGAGCATCCGGTGCAGCCAACGAAACGTGCCAAGCCACCGGTGTTACCCAAGCGACGGCGCAATGGGGAGTGAAGAAATCATTCCAGTCCTATATCACCGGCTCCATTGCGCAAGGAAAATGGCAGCTCTCGGGCGTCGGCTATAGCAACGGTCGATTCCAGTTTTCCGGGAACTCCGGCGCAGTCAAGGACGGCGCGGGTTCCGTGCGCTACGGCGGAAGCATCCAGTTCACCGGCCACCACGGCAAGCTCGACCTCAATATTGCGAACCTAGAAATCTCCTTCAACGGTAAAACCGGAAAACTAATCGGCGATGTGCGCTCCTCCAACATGGAAGGCGAGAAGAAGGACTTCGGACGCACCGCCATCGCCGACCTGAATTTCACGTCTCTGGATGTGGGAACAGATGCCGTATCGGGCGAAGCAACAGTATCCCTGACTGACGTTGGCTCCAAGGCCTTTGCCGAATTTTACGAGCCTGGAACCCAGCTGGATCCGTTAAGTTTCAACGCCAGCCTGGGCGGAAACGCCGATTGCAACGACACTGTTGGCGGCACTAGTGGTGGCAGCTCGTCCAGTGCGGGAGACAGTGCCGGCTCCGGGTCGAAGGGCAGTGGCGGTGTCAACTCCGAAGCAGTAGACAACGCGCTGGCCAGTGATTCGTCGCAGGGCTATGAAGATGGTTCAAAGAAATTCCAGATCAAGTCCGCGAGCTCCGCGAACGGCACCACCGATGACCCAGTTACCTACCTCCTCCTGTTCATCGCCGGGCTCATTATCGCCGGAGGCTCCACCAGCCGCCTCATTATGAACAACTCCTAGAAAGATCACCGTGAAACTTCTCCTACGTTTCCTTATCCCGCTTCTGTGCATCGTGGGATTGACTGCCTGTGGCGTGCAAGGAAGCTATACAGACCAGCTACCGGACCCGCAGGACCTTTCCGACCCGCGCTCCTTCGAAGGCGTTACTGAGGTCAGTGACTTCGCCGATATCGAGCCCGTAAGCACTAAAGTCCAGCCCGTACTTCCGGTGGAACTTACTGACGCTGATGGTTATGACGTCACCGTCACGGATGTCTCGCGGATTCTGGCGCTGGATATTTATGGGACCTATACCAAAACGCTGAGCGGCTTGGGGCTTGCGGACAACATCGTTGGCCGCACCGTCTCTTCCACTGAACCGAATCTGGCGGATCGTCCCGTCGTGACTGAAGGCGGCCACAATATCAATGTTGAAGCAGTCCTGGAGCTTAATCCGACGCTCGTTATTGTGGACCACTCCATTGGACCCCGTGATGCGATCGATCAGATCCGTGAAGCAGGTGTGACAACTGTGGTCATGG
>OJLW01000454.1_pt1 | contig 20571 bp, 16 predicted proteins | sample 1597021 | NCBI WGS metagenome assembly OJLW01 (sample SAMEA3904676, study PRJEB24821) | metagenome | biome: Builtin; feature: hospital; material: surface | place: USA | collected 2013-06-03
CTTCCCAACCCAACCGGGCTGGATATCAGGTGTCTACCTAACAGGGGTCAGGTCCCCTGGCCCTGCTCGTCGTCTGAAACGACAATTCGGATCGCCAGCGGTCGGGCGATTGACGCTGCCGCTGAAGCTCAAGTGTGGGTCGTTGATGGAAGTTACTACCAGGAGGGGGAGAGTGAGGCGGTGGGCTAGATCTCTTTTAGGCGATCCCGCTTGGAGGCGAAGAGAACGCCTCCGCCGGTGATGATTGCGGCGGCAACAAGGTAATACGCCGGGGCGAGTTGGTTGTCGGTTTTGTCAATGAGCCAAGTGGCGATCATGGGCGCTGTGCCGCCGAAGACAGCGTTTGCCGTGTTGAAGGTGAGAGCAAAGCCGGAAAGGCGAACATGGGTGGGGAACTGTTCGGAGAGGAAGGAGGGGAGGACGCCGTCGTTAAGCGCAAGTACGCCGCCGAGGCACACCTGGATGATGATGACCAGGAGGATCCCAGCGCCGTCCAGGAGCATGAAGGCAGGAACAATGAAGAGTCCCATGAAAAGTGCAGCACACAGCATGGTCGTGCGGCGACCCAGGCGGTCTGATAGCAGGCCGGTGAGAAGTGCGAAGCCGACATAGAAAGCGGAAGCGACCGATGACGCAATGAAGGCAGGTGTTTCCGCCATGCCCAGCTCCTGGGAGAGATAGGTCGGCAGGTAAGTCAGGATGACATAGAAACCGATGGCGTTGAGAACTGCGCCCGAGAAGGCGATTGCCAGGGCCTTGGGGTATTTGATGACCTCGCGAAGAGGGGATTCCTCCGTGTCATCTTGATTCTCAAAGCGGGAAGACTCATCGGCGTTGCGGCGAATCCACAGGCCGTAAAGGCCCAGGGGTAGTGCGATGAGGAAGGGGACGCGCCAACCCCAGGAGATGAGGGCATCGTCGTCAAGCACGCCGGTGAGTAGTGCTGCGATGAGGGAGCCCAGTAGCAGGCCGGATGCTGTGGCGGAAGGCACGATTGCGGCGTAGATACCCCGCTTATGCGTCGGAGCGATTTCTGCGAGGTGCGTGGCTGCCCCGGCATATTCGCCAGCCGCGGAGAAACCTTGGACCATGCGCGAAAGCAGAAGTAGCAGGGTGGCGGCGAATCCGATTGCTTCGTAGCTGGGGAGGAAGCCGATCACGGCTGTCGCCAGCGACATCATCGTGATCGATACCGTCAGGGTTTGAATTCGTCCGTGTTTGTCACCAAAGTGTCCCCACACAATTCCGCCGAGCGGGCGGACGAGGAAGGAAAGCGCAAAGAGTGCGAATGTCATGATGAGCGCGCGGCGCCCTTCCATCTCCGGAAAGAAGACTCGGGAGATAATGGCCGACATATAAATGTAGGCCGCATAGTCGAACCATTCGATGAAGGTTCCTATGAAGGAGGCCTTGATGGCGCTGCGGTGTTGTGTGGAATCGGGGTCTGGTGGTGCTTGGGTTGACGTGGACATAGCTTCCACCGTACAGAAACTATGTGTGTTCCACGTCACTTATGTTCCTAAACGTTCACGCTGTCCCGTTCGTTCTCATCAGCGTTCATGATGTCATTGACGCCACCCTCGGCAGCATCCCAGGTTGCTTGGTCTTGGATGCCGGCGCGCTTGGCTACGATCGTGGCACACAGTGCCTGACCGGTGACATTGACGGCGGTGCGGCCCATATCAATGATGGGCTCGATGGCGAGCAAGAGGCCGACGCCTGCCAGCGGGAGGCCCAGCGTGGAGAGCGTCAGTGTCAACATGACGGTGGCGCCTGTCGTGCCGGCAGTAGCTGCGGAGCCAATGACGGAAACGAAGATGATGAGAAGGTATTGGGTCGGAGAAAGGTCAATTCCGTAGAACTGAGCGATGAAGATGGCGGCGATAGCCGGGTAAACGGAGGCGCAGCCGTCCATCTTCGTGGTAGCGCCGAGTGGGATGGCGAAGGAGGCGTATTCGCGAGGCACACCCATGGCCCTCTCCGTAAAGCGCTGGGTAACCGGCATGACTCCCATGGAGGAACGGGTGACGAAGCCGAGGGAGAATACTGGCCATACGCGCTTGTAGAAGCCGATGATTGGAATGCGGTTGAAAGCAAGGACGGCAGGGTAGACCACAACAATGACAAGGGCGAGTCCGACATACATCGCGAGGACGAACTTGCCTAAGGAGCTCAGCGCATCCCAGCCATAGGTGGACACGGCTTTGCCGATGAGGGCGGCGGTGCCAATCGGGGCGAGGCGAATGATCCACCAGAGGACCACCTGGATAACCTTGAGGAAGGACTCGGTAAAGCGCAGGAAGGGATCGGCTGCTTTGCCAGCCTTGACCGCAGCGATGCCCAAGGCCAAGGAAATGACAAGGAGCTGAAGGGCGCCGAAGCTGAGGGAGACTTCGCCGTCGCTAAGCGAAGCTTTGAGTCCAAAGAAGTTGGCGGGGACGAGTTGCTGGAGGAATGCGGTCCAGGAGCCAACGTTGGAGGGATCGGCGGCGGTGGAGGCGTCGACAGTCGTGCCTACGCCTGGCTTCATCACGAGGGCGACGAGAATGCCAGCCAAGACGGAGAAGAAGGCCGTAATGGCGAACCATACAAGAGTGGAGATTGCCAGCGAGGCGGCGTTAGCCACCTTGCGCAGGTTGGCAACCGAGGTGACGACAGCCGCGAAGATGAGCGGCGGGACCATCACTTTGAGCAATTGGACGTACGCGCCGCCGACGCCGGATAAGGTATCGGAGAGCCACGAGGACTCCATGCCGGAAGCGATGAATCCGAGAATAAGGCCGATAATGAGGCCGGCGATGACCTGGGCGCCAAAGCCGGTGGCCCACGAGGGCAGCGTGCGCGAGGATGCGCGGGAGGAAGTGTCGGACACGAGATTTTCCTTCTAGACAGTGTTGTATAGAAATGGACCATTTGGTTCGGTAAAGTCATACCGATCGGTTCATTAGAACATGTAACACCGTACGCTGCCCAGAAATTCCCCCGCAAATTATGGGATGCGCTTGGTCCATTCATCGTTGAGGAACTTGGTGTCGACGAGGTGGCGGGCGGCGGCTAGGGAGTCGTCGGAAAGCTCGGCGTCGACGGCGCCGTAGCGGGTGGCGAACTCGCGTGTCATGGTCTCGATAATCTCCTCGCGGGGCACGCCGGTTTGGCGGCGCAGCGGGTCCACGCGCTTCTTTGCGCTGGCTAGGCCCTTGGAAGAGACCTTGACCTTGCCGATGCGCAAGACCTCCATCATCTTGTCTGCATCGATGTCATAGCTCATCGTGGTGTGGTGGAGCACCGCGCTCTTGCGGCGCTTTTGGGCGGCACCGCCAATCTTTCCGCCGTCCGACGTGATGTCATTAATCGGCACGTACCAGGCGTTGACACCAAGCTTTCCGAGCGCCGCGAGAACCCATTGGTCCAGATACTCGTAGCTAGCCTCGTAGGAATAACCGGCTACGAGCGAGTCTGGGGCGTACAGGGAATAGGTTACGCAGTTGCCGCCCTCCATGAACATTGCGCCACCACCGGAGATTCGGCGCACTGGAACAATGCTGTGCTTGTCGACGCCCTCCTGGTCCAACTCATTGGAATAAGACTGGTAGGAGCCGAAGACCACGGCGCGGTCTTCCCACTCCCAGAAGCGGAGCGTAGGGCCGCGTTTTCCTTCCGCGACTTCGTTGAGGAGGACCTCATCGAGGGCGACGTTGACTGGGGTTGGGAGAACTCCTGGGCGCAGGATCTCCCAGTTGTGGTCGGTGAAATCGGTACCGCCGGACAGTGCACGTCTAACTGTGACGGCTAGGTGGTGGGTGTCAAAACCATGGAGAGCCACGGGTGAGTCGATTCGCGCAAGCGCGGCATCGAGCCGGGACTGGACGTCCTCGGTACTTGTGGCGGTAGTGATGCCAACCAGTGCTGGGGCTAGTGTCTCGTAGGCCTCCTCAGGCTCAAGAAAGAAATCGCCGGAGACCTTGGCTGCGGTAACGGTGCTGTGGGTGTCAATATCAAGATCTACGACGAGTAGTTTGCCGCCCGGGACTTTGAGTTCGAAGTGTTTCGTCTGGTTCATGATGTTCAGGGTACTCAATGGTGGAGTTGTGATGATTGGGAATGTAGACCAATTAAGGAATGTGCCGAACGGGGTGGGGGTAGATACCGTTTATTGGTTGTCCCTGTGGGCAACGTAAAGAATTGTATAGAGGATTGTTGTTGGGTGCTGTTTGCGGGTGCAGGTTGATGTTCTTTTGTTTCGGTCTGGGTATGGGGAGGGGGAGAGCTTCGTCGTTCTGGTAAGCTTGTGAGGTGCGTAAATGATCTCGTAATCTAATCGTTATAGCTAATGTGACCTGCGGCAAAGCGCGATTTTGGCAATGGGGTGGACTGCAGCGGTGGCGCATTGTTTATTTGTCCGTATGGTGGGTGACAGCGCAAACGAAATAGCAAATCGCCCCCACTTCTTATGGCATGTGGGGGTGGTGTCGATGGCTGTGGTTTGCCAGTTTCATATAGACCAAATATAGAAAGGTTTAGAGAAATAATGGGTAAGAATATCAAGGATCTGTTTAACGCAACCGCATACGACAAGACCGGCGACAAGCTGGGCTCTGTCAAGGAGGTCTTCGTCGACGAGCAGTCCGGTCAGCCGACCTTCGTTGAGGTCAACCACGGCCTGTTCGGCATGAGCTCCAGCTTGGTTCCGCTCCGTGGTCACGATTTCACCGGTGAAGAGCTCAAGCTGGCCTTCTCCAAGGACCGCATCGAGAACGCACCGGACTTTGACTCCGATAAGCCGCTGACTCCTGAGGCACAGGCGGACATCTTCAAGCACTACAACCTCGAGAACGCACAGGATGTCACCACCTACCGTGACGAGCGTGATGAGCGCGCTGGTGCTGCCGGTGCTGGTGTGGCTGGCGCTGGCGTTGCCGGCGCTCGAGCAGGTGCGCACGCTAAGGATGAGACCGCTGCTACCGACCGTATTGACACTGACCGCGCTACTGCTACCGGTAACGGCGTCTCCAACAACGAAGGTGAAGTTATCCGCTCCGAGGAGCGCCTAGACGTCAACAAGGAGCGCGTGGCCACTGGTGAGGCTCGCCTGCGCAAGTACGTCGTGACCGATACTGAGACTGTTGAGGTTCCGGTCGAGCGCGAAGAGGTTCGCGTCGAGCGCACCCCGATTTCTGAGGCTGATGCTGCCAACTACACTGGCACCATTGGCGATAACGGAGCAGAAGAAGCCTCCGTCACCCTGCATGAAGAGCGTGTGAACGTAGAGAAGAAGACCGTCCCGGTGGAGAAGGTTAACCTCTCCAAGGAAACCATCAAGGACACCGAGACCCACACCGAGGATCTGCGCAAGGAGCAGATCGATACCGACGGCATCACCGAGACCCGCAAGTAATCTCGGTTAAGGGCTAAGAGGCTGGAGCTGCAAAGCTCCGGCCTGCTGTCGTTTTAGTTCCTTTTCAATTTTTGCTGTCATGAACAGGGTGGAAAACATGGTGGCGAAGCAGTAGGTTTAAGGCATGTCACGTTTTAGCCCACTGAACTGGCCCGTCGTACGCCAAATCCGCAACAAGGATGCCTTCGGCCGCGACCTGTCTACGCAGTCAGCTAAGAGTGAGGACCTGCAGGGACGCACCGTCGATGCGGATCGCGTCGTGCAGTCGGTCTGCCCCTACTGCGCAGTGGGCTGCTCCCAGCGCGTCTACGTGAAGGATGACAAGGTCATCCAAATCGAGGGCGATCCGGATTCCCCGATCTCCCGCGGCCGCCTCTGCCCCAAGGGCTCTGCTTCTGAGCAACTCATTAACTCCTCGACCCGCATCACCACGATCAAGTACCGAGCGCCCTATGCCACTGAATGGCAGGAGCTCGACGAAGAAACCGCGATGGATATGATCGCGGACCGTTTTGTGGAGGCACGCGCGAGGCATTGGGAGGACGTCGATAAGCACGGGCGTCGTCTCAACCGCACCATGGGCATCGCCGGTCTGGGTGGCGCGACGCTAGATAATGAGGAGAACTACCTCATTAAGAAACTGTTTACCGCGACCGGTGCTATTCAGGTAGAGAACCAGGCGCGCATATGACACTCCGCCACTGTTCCTAGTCTAGGAACATCGTTTGGCCGCGGCGGCGCGACCCAACCGCTGCAGGATATGGCGAATGCGGATTGCATCGTCATCGAGGGTTCTAATATGGCCGAATGCCACCCCGTGGGTTTCCAGTGGGTCGTCGAAGCCAAGAAGCGTGGTGCGCGCATTATCCACGTGGATCCGCGCTACACGCGTACGTCTGCCTTTGCGAACCGCCACATCGGCATTCGCGGTGGCACGGACGTGGTGCTGCTCGGCGCCATTATCAAGTACGTTCTGGATAATGACCTGTATTTCCACGATTACGTGGTGAATTACACCAACGCGGCGTCGATCATCTCGCCGGATTTCCAAGACACCGAGGACCTGGAAGGCCTGTTCTCCGGGTACGACGCGAAGAAGGGCAAGTACGTCACGGACTCATGGCAGTACGTGCAAAAGCCTGAGGGCTCCTCGTGGAACGTGGAGAAGGACATGACGCTGGAAGATCCAAACACGGTCTTCCAGATCCTCAAACGCCACTACTCGCGCTACACCCCGGAGATGGTGGAGGAGACCTGTGGCATTGCGCCGGAGGACTTCTACTACTTGGCAGACTCGATTGCGCAGAACTCCACCCCGGAGCGCACCACGTGCTTCGCCTACGCGCTGGGCTTTACCCAGCACACCCTGGGCGCACAGTTCATCCGAACCGCGGCGATCCTGCAGCTGCTCATGGGCAACGTGGGCCGCCCTGGATCGGGCATCATGGCCTTGCGCGGGCATGCCTCGATTCAAGGCTCGACTGATATTCCGACTCTCTTCAACTCGCTTCCGGGCTACCTGCCCATGCCGCACGTGGATCAGGAGACCTGGGCGGATTACCTGGATTCCTTCCGGCAGGAAGACCAGAAGGGCTTCTGGCAGTTGGGTGAGAACTACGCGGTCTCGCTCATGAAGTCCTATTGGGGCGACGCCGCTACCAAGGACAATAATTGGGGCTTTGACCTTATGCCGCGCCTGTCCGGCGCGCACTCGACCTATGAGACATTGCTGGCCATGCTGCGCAAGGAAGTGGAGGGCTACTTTGTCTTCGGTCAGAACCCAGCGGTGGCGCAGTCCAACGGTGGTATGCAGCGCCGCGGACTGGCCTCGCTGAAGTGGTTGGTTGTCCGCGATTTCCAAGAGATTGAAACGGCAAGTTTCTGGAAGGATTCGCCGGAAGTCAAGAACGGCGAGCTCAAGACCGAGGAGATCGCTACCGAGGTATTCCTCATGCCTGCGGCAACGCACGTGGAGAAGTCCGGAACATTTACCCAGACTCAGCGCATGGTGCAATGGCGCTTCCAAGCGACTCCGCCGCCGGGCCAGGCCCGCAGCGAGGCGTGGTTCTTCTACCACTTGGGCAAGAAGATTAGGGAGCGCTTGGCGGATTCGACCGACCCGCGCGACCTGCCGATTAAGTCCGTGACGTGGGATTACACCGAGGATGAACACGGCGATCCCAGCTCGGATGAGATTTTGCGTGAGATCAACGGCTACTACCTCGATGGGCCAAAGAAGGGCCAATTGTTGCCGAGTTTCACCGAGATGCGCGCCGACGGTTCTACCTCCGGCGGCTGCTGGATCTACACCGGCGTGTATAAGGACGGCATCAACCACGCCGCGAAGAAGGTCCCGGGCTCTGAGCAGAACGAAGTAGCACTCGAGTGGGGGTGGGTATGGCCGGCTAACCGACGCATCCTGTACAACCGCGCCTCCGCCAAGCCGGATGGCACTCCGTGGTCGGAGCGCAAGAAGTACATCTGGTGGGATGAGGACCAGGGCAAGTGGGTTGGTGACGATGTCCCGGACTTCCCGGTGACGAAGCGCCCGGACTATGTCGCGCCTGTCGACGCAGTCGGTCCCGACGCCCTCGACGGCGACGATCCCTTCATCATGCAGCCGGATGGCCTGGGTTGGCTGTTTGCCCCGAAGGGGCTGTCCGACGGCCCGCTGCCGACTCACTACGAGCCGCAGGAATCGCCGGTGCAGAATGCGCTGTACAAGCAGCAGCAATCGCCGACGCGGTTGACTATCAAGCGCGCGGACAACCTTTCCCGCCCCGAGCCAGGGGAGCGCGGTGCTGAGGTCTTCCCGTTTGTCTTCTCTACCTACCGTCTGACGGAGATGTACACCTCCGGTGCGATGTCGCGCCGCTTGCCTTACTTGGCGGAGCTGCAGCCGGGCTTGTTCTGCGAGGTGGACAAGGAACTGGCCGCCAAGCGTGGACTTGTCAACGGCGAGTGGGCCACTATTGTGTCGCCGCGTGGTGTCATAGAGGCGCAGGTTTTGGTGACGGACCGCATGGAGATGCTCACCATCAATGGTGAGGACTTCCACCAGATTGGTCTGCCCTTCCACTACGGAGAATCAGAGACCACCGAGGTGGCCGGCGATGGTGCCAACGATCTGTTGGGCCTGACCTTGGAGCCGAACGTGTTTATCCAGAACTCAAAGGTGGGCGCCTGCGATATTCAGCCGGGCCGGCGCCCGCGGGGCGAGGCACGAGTGCAACTCTTGCGCGAGTACCAAGAGCGGGCGCACCTTACTGTTGACTCGGGCAACCGGATCCTGGACGTCTCAGATGCTTTTAGCACGAAGAGCGATGCTTCTGAGGAGAACACCGGCGATGACGCCACCGCAGGCAATGTGGCGGACTATGAAGGCAAAGAAGGCTAAGGAGGACTAATGGCTAATCTTTTCACCGAAAAGGCTGATAAACACGGCTATGAGTCCTATCAGCGCATGGCGTTCTTTACCGATACCTCGGTATGCATCGGCTGCAAGGCTTGCGAGGTGGCCTGTAAAGAATGGAACCGCAACCCGGTGGAAGGCTATGCGGTCACCGGCAATTCCTATGACAACACAGGCTCGCTGGGTGCCAATACCTGGCGGCACGTGACCTTCATTGAGCAAAGCAATGAGCGTATTGAGCAGGCGCGCGAGGATGGGCGCAAGCTCGTCTCACTGGGTCTGCCCACAGTCTCCGCGCCAAGCGTCACCCCAGATACCGATGATTTTCGCTGGCTCATGTCCTCCGATGTGTGCAAGCACTGCACCAATGCTGGATGCTTGGACGTGTGCCCGACGGGCGCGCTCTTTCGTTCCGAATTCGGCACCGTTGTGGTGCAAGATGATGTGTGCAATGGCTGCGGGACCTGCGTTGCTGGGTGTCCTTTCGGCGTCATTGAGCGCCGCGATGACGGCGGCGTGACGCTGAAGGCGGACAAGACCGCCACCGTGGATTACGAGGTGCCTGACCACGCGGGTGTGAACGTGCTGGCAAAGCTGAAGCAGCTTAAGCCGCAAGGTCCAGACCATACGCCGGGACAGGCCATGCCGATCAAAAATTTGGGTGTAGCTCAGAAGTGCACCATGTGTTATGACCGGCTCAAGATTGGTGAACAGCCTGCTTGCGCTAAGACCTGCCCGACGGATTCTATCCAGTTTGGCCCTTACGAGGAGATGCTCGCGGCAGCGCAAGAGCGCGTGCGCGCCCTCCATGAGCAGGGGCTGACCGAGGCCCGTCTCTATGGCGCCAATTCCCAGGATGGAGTTGGAGGGACCGGGTCCATATTCCTGCTCCTCGATTCACCAGAGGTCTATGGTTTGCCGCCGGATCCGCGCGTGCCCACGGCGGATCTGCCGCAGATGTATAAGACTGCCGCGAAGGCAATTGGCGGCATGGCGTTAGCCGTGGCCGGGGCATTCATGTTGGGAGGCCGCAAGTGAGCGAATTTGATGAGTACCGCCCGCCGCAGGAGCCTAGGCGTCGTCGCGGCGGTGGCAAGAAGCGCCGGCGTGGACGAGTCGGCGCCGGCGCACAGGATGGGTCCAAAGAAGCGCGCATGGCGGAGGACTTCGAGTTCTCCTCGTATTACGGCAAGCCCGTAGTCAAGGCCCCGCCGTGGGAGTGGCCAATTGGTGGCTATCTGTTCCTCGGTGGACTTTCGGGAGGCTCGGCATTACTCGCCGCTGGCGCGCAGGCTACGGGTAACGCGCCTCTCAAACGTTCTACCCGATTGACGGCGTTCTCTGCGGCCTCGGTGGGCTCTGTCTTTCTGATCCTCGACCTTGGGCGCCCAGAGCGTCTGCTCAACATGTTCCGCGTTTTCAAGGTGACCTCTCCGATGTCCATCGGCTCGTGGATTTTGGGCAGCTTTGCTTCTGCCGCGTCGCTGCCTGCAGTCGTCGAGGCTGATGAGCTGGTCGGCGGTGTGCTGCCGAAACCGCTTCGCCGATCCCTTGATAAGGCAGCCGGCCCAGCGGGGGCCGTTGCGGGAGTTCTCGGCGGACCACTCGCTGGCTATACAGCGGTGCTGTTGGCTAATACCTCTAACCCGACATGGAACGATGCGAAGAAGCACTTGCCCTATGTCTTTGTTTCCTCGGCGTCGGCCGCGGCGGCGGGTGCCGCCATGGCCTTTACCCCGGTGAAGAACGCTGGGCCTGCACGCGCCCTGGGCATCACGGCCGCAGTGAGTGACCTAGTCGCGACGCGGATCATGGAAAATCACATGGAACCGGAACCCAGGCGGCCGCTGCATGAGGGATTGCCGGGAAAGCTCATGAAGGCTTCTGAATGGCTCATCGCCTCCGGTGGTGTGGGAACGGCCGTAGCTGCGGCGACCAAGTCACGCACCGTGTCGGTATTGTCCGGCCTTGCGCTCATGGCGGGATCTGCGTGCACCCGCTTTGGTGTGCTCAACGCGGGACTGGAAGCGGTGAAGGACCCAGCCACCACGATTGCTCCACAGAAGCGGCGTGCTGAAGCGCGGGGTGACTACGGCACTTCCGTCGTGACGGGCGGATAAGAACCCTCATTTTGTGACGGGAAAGAATTGCAAGAATGGCAAAGGGTTAGCAAAGAGATAGACCAATGTGATTGAGTAGAACGAGGTAAACATTCTCTCGTTCTCCCTAATCGTTCTGTTAAGGAATCATGTCTCTCTCCTTCTCCCAGCGCATCAAGCGTTTTTCCGTTGCTCTTTCCGCAACCGCTTTGGCCTGCAGTGCCGTGACCTTCTCTACCGCTACGGCCTCCGCAGACCCGCACCGCGGCGCCGACGCCGTGTTCTTCGGTGATTCTTTCTTTGCTAACCCCGGCTACAAGCAGGTGGCTGGCGTGCGGTCCGATCTTGTGCGTGCGGGCCTCAGCAGCATCGAGGGCAGCGGCTCGGAAGCAGGCGCTCCATCACCACAAGGCTGCCCGCAAGGAAAGAAGACAGTGGCCGCGGAGTACGGCAAGATCACGGGGCGCTCGGTGGCGAACTATGCCTGTTCGGCCGCCAAGGCTAGCGGGGGCTCCTTCCGGAAGGACTTTGATCAGCAGGTCGTTGGTGCCATTGCCAATAAACACCTCACTGCCGATACCAAGAGTGTCTTTGTGCAATTCGGCGCCAATAATCTGCAGGACATTGCTGTCTCGCAATTTAATAATGATTCCTACCGGCAGGCCATGGTGAATAACACGAATCGCATCCGTCAGGCTGCGCCGCATGCCACCATCACGTTTGTGGGGTACCCAGCTATCTCTGCCGCTAATGGCGCGATGTGCCCCGTGCGCTCTGGTACCAGCAGCGAGGTGGGTTTCAACATGGATGTGCTGGGCTTGGTTCGTTTGGGAGAGGACACCATTAACTCCGCGATGCGCACTGCGGCCTCCGCTGCTGGTGCCAATTACGTTGACCTCCGCCGCGCTTCCATCGACCACAACATGTGTGCTCCGGACTCTATTCGCTGGGTATCCGGCATCAGCGAGAAGTCCGTGACACACAATTTGTCCAATCACCTCACGCATGCCGGAGTCGATGGCGTCGCGCGCATTCTGAGCGCGCGTTCCTAAGCAGAGATAGAAATCCGCGCCTCACCCGGCACGGTCCGCCCGATAACTGGGTAGCCGGGTACCTCGCCGATGAGGAGGAGGCCACCGGAGGTTTGGGCATCGGCGAGGAAGACCAGGTCCTCTTCGCTCAAGTCCGAATCGAGGTGGGGGCGGACCCAATCTAGATTGCGGCGCGAGCCGCCCGGGATGAAGCCCTCCGCCAGGGCTTCCTTGGCGCCGTTCACCGCAGGAACAGCGGAGAAGTCGAGCTCGGCGCCGATACCGGAGGCACGGCACATCTTGTAGAGGTGGCCCAAAAGACCAAACCCGGTGACGTCGGTTGCTGCACGCACTCCTGCCTCCACCGCTGCCGCAGCTGCATCGCGGTTGAGCGTGGTCATGGAATCTACCGCGGCCTGAGAAACCTCACCGGTGGCCTTGTGCTTATTGTTGAGGATGCCCACACCAATCGGCTTGGTCAGCGTGATGGGAAGACCAGCCTCGGCGGCGTCATTGCGCATAATCTTGTCGGGGTGGACGGTGCCCGTGGCAGCCAAACCATAGGTGGGCTCCGGGGCGGTGATGGAGTGCCCGCCAGTAATCGAGATCCCTGCTTGGCTGGCCACATCCATGCCACCGCGCAGGACCTCGCGCAATATATCGAGGCTGAGCTTTTCGCGCGGCCAGCCCACGAGGTTGATGGCGGTGATGGGCGTGCCGCCCATGGCGTAGACGTCGGAAAGCGCATTAGCTGCTGCCACCCGGCCCCAGTCATAGGGGTCGTTGAGCATCGGGGTGAAGAAGTCCGCGGTGGAGATGACCGCCAGGCCGTCCTGGATGCGTACGGCGGCGGCATCGTCGCCGTCGTCAAGCCCCACCAGCACGTTGGGGTCTGCGCTGCCCACGAGGCCTTCCACGGCGGATTCGAGCTCTCCCGGGGGAATCTTGCAGGCGCAACCGCCACCGGCGGCAAAGGACGTAAGTTTAATGTCAGTCATAAGTCCTACTTTAGCCCCGTGTAAGGTGAGCAGACGGAGGCGTACGTGTCCTGGTGGGCGCCCCGGTCTTCAAAACCGGTGAGGCCGAGTATCTCGGTCTGGCAGGTTCGATTCCTGTCCGTCTCCGCCATGAGCGCAGCTAGGAGGAACTTTGATGACTGACCCCCGCCGCTTCATCCCGAAGATGGATGAGATCCTCCAGTACCCGGCAGTGCGCACTGCGCAGGAGCGCAGTGCACCCCATAAGGTGCGCGCGATCATCGACGCCGTGCTTGCCGACGCCCGCTCCGGATCCCTCGACCCCACCCGCTTTCAGCAGGAGCTGGCCGACAGACTCGAAAGCGCACAGCCCTATTCCTTGCGCCGCGTCATCAATGCCACCGGTGTGATCATCCACACGAACTTGGGTAGGGCGCCATTGCCACCAGCCGCGGTGGACGCGCTCGCAGCCGCAGCCGGCTATACGGACGTTGAGATGGACTTAGACAGCGGTCAGCGCTCGCGGGATAGGGGACGCGGCGCGGTCGAGGCTGTCCTGGCCGCCTGTCCCGGCGCGGAGGACGCGCTGGTGGTTAACAATGGAGCATCCGCGCTGTTGCTGGCGACCGCCGCCCTGGCCCCCGGCAAGGAGCTCATCATTTCCCGTGGCGAACTTATTGAGATTGGTGCGGGCTTCCGTCTGCCGGAGCTCATCGAGTCCACGGCCACCCGCTTGCGTGAGGTTGGCGCGACGAACCGAACTCACCTGGCGGACTATGAGCGGGCCTTGGGGGAGAACACCGGGGCGATACTCAAGGTGCATCCCTCCAACTTTGTGATCAGTGGCTTCACGTCTTCTGTGTCGGTTGCTGAGTTGCGTGCGCTTACGGATGTGCCACTCATCGTGGATATCGGATCCGGGTTGCTCACTCCCGATGCGGTGCTGCCTGAGGAACCCTCGGCCAGCGAGGCTCTTCGAGATGGCGCAGACGTGGTGCTCTTTTCGGGGGATAAGCTTCTCGGCGGACCGCAAGCCGGCGTGCTGGTGGGAAAGAAGGAAGCGATCGCCGCGTGTAAGAAACATCCGCTGGCGAGGGCGGTGCGCATCGATAAGCTGCGGCTCAACGCCCTTGAGGCCTCCCTTGCCGCTCCTTCCAATGCCGTGCAGAATGCGCTGCACATCGACGCTCAGCGCCACCGCGAGCGCACCGAGAAGGTCGCTGCGGCGGTAGGCGGCGTGGTTGTCGAGCATGCCGGGCGTGTTGGTGGCGGCGGGGCGCCCGAGGTACCGCTGCCAGGCTGGGCTGTGGCGTTGCCAGAAGAGCTGGCCCGTCCGCTGCGGTTGGGCGAGCCTCCTGTGGTGGCGCGCGTGAACCAGGGCCGCTGCCTGGTGGATGTGCGCTGCGTGCCGGAGTCGCAGGACGCGGAGCTTATTGCTGCGATTCAGGCGGTGATGTAGGTGTACGTTGTGGCTACCGCCGGCCATGTCGACCACGGCAAGTCGAGCCTGGTCAAGGCATTGACGGGGATGGAGCCGGACCGCTGGGAGGAAGAGAAGCGGCGCGGCCTGACCATTGACTTGGGCTTCGTGTGGACGAAGCTTGACTCCGGCGCCGACGTGGCTTTTGTCGATGTGCCGGGGCATGAGAAGTTCCTGGGCAACATGCTGGCCGGGGTGGGGCCCGCGCCGGTGGTGCTCTTTGTGGTGGCGGCCGATGAAGGCTGGCAAGCGCAGTCTACTGACCACCGGGATGCCCTGCGCGCTGTGGGTATTGAGCACGGCGTGGTGGCGCTGACTCGTGCTGATAGGGCTGACGCTGCACGCCGGGTAGAGGTCGCCGCGCAGGTCAAGGCAGAACTGGCTGGAACAGCGCTTGCCGACGCCCCCATAGTCGAAGTCTCCGCGAAAACCGGTGAGGGCGTGGAGAAGCTGCGTGCCGAATTGGATAGGGTTCTTGCTGCTATGCCAGCGCCGGATCCGCAGGCGCGCGTGCGGTTGTGGGTCGATCGCGCCTTCAGCGTGAAGGGTGCGGGCACCGTCGTGACGGGAACGCTGGCGGCCGGGACGGTATCGGTTGGAGAAGACCTTGAGCTCAGTGGGCAACGCGTGACCGTGCGCGGAGTACACAGTGAAAACAAGTCGGTGGACAGCGCTGGCCCGGTCACGCGTGTAGCGCTCAACCTCCGCGGGGTGGCTGCGGATGAGGTTCACCGCGGGGATGCACTGCTGAGCCCTGGGGGCTGGCGTGCGCTCGACACCGTGGATGTGCGGCGCACGTTCGGCACTGAAATGAGTGAGCTTCCGCAGAACCTCGTGGTGCACATCGGCACCGCGGGCATTGGTGCCCGTCTGCGGCCTTTAGGAGGTGAGTTCGCGCGGTTGACACTAGAACGCCCGTTACCGCTGACTCTGCTCGATAGGTTTGTGGTGCGCAACCCCGGTGGGCGGCACGTGGCGGCGGGCTTTGAGGTTGTGGACATGCACCCGGCTGAGTTAAGCAGGCGCGGCGATGCGAAGAAGCGTGCAGCTGAGCTAGAAGCCTTAGAACCGACCAACCCGTCCGAGTGGCTCGAGCGCTGTGGCTACGCTGCACGTGAAGACCTCGTCAGTGATGGCTTTTCGGTGGAGGAGAAGCCTGCCGGAGTCATTGAGTTCCGCGAGTGGTGGATTGCCGCCCGTCAGGTAACCGCGTGGAAGAATGCCCTCGTTGAGGCTGTGGAAGCACATGCCGCGGCGAACCCGCTGTCCCTGGGGCTGACTAAGGCGGCGGCCACGGACGCACTGGGTCTTAGTGAGCCGTCCCTGCTGGGGTTGGCGGTGGCGGCAGCCAAGCTTGAGTCAGTGGATGGCGTGCTGCGCGTGCCCGGGCAGACCGTCGACCTTGGTCTCGCGGAGAGGGGAGTGGCTGAACTGGAGCAACATCTGCGCGCTGAACCCTTCGCTGCCCTGGAGGCAGAGGACCTTAAGGAGCTGGGCTTGGGCCCCAAGGAGCTCGCCGCCGCCGAGCGCGCCGGGCGCCTGCTTCGGCTGGACAAAGGCATTGTGCTCTTGCCTTCAGCTCTGCGCGAGGCCCTCGATGTGGTGGCAGAGTTGGAACAGCCCTTCACCCTCTCGGAAGCGCGACAGGCCCTGGGCACGACGCGCCGTGTTGCCATCCCACTGTTGGAGCACCTCGATGCCACCGGCTCGACCCGCCTGGTCGACGGCAAGCGCATCGCATTCGGGCCAGGGGAAAAGGAACCAAAGTAAAGGCACCATTTGCGGGCGGGTTTCGGAGAAAGCCCAGGTCAATGAATTAGCGTAAGTGCATAAGGTTCCAGTTAAAAGGTGCCTTTGGGAGATGTGAAGGTGCGCGAGCCGGAAGGCAGCGGTGAGGCGAGGGGATCCGCAGGCGTGGTGAACTCCCAGTCGGCGTCGGGGTCGAGCGCCGGCGGGATGGCGGGATTGTCCGGGTCGAGCGGCAGCGGCGGGACCGCAGGTGAGAAGAGTTCAGCGGGGTCGAGGGGAAGGTCCACCGCGATGCGGCCCGCAGCAGTATAAGCCCGAGCGGCCAGGGAAACACCGGATTGGGAGGCTGCTGCGAATGCGGCGGCCAGTGCCGGGGTATCGGAGAGCTCAGCGCACGGCCCGAGGACGAGGTTGTCGTGGGTGGCGAGGACGGTGCCGTCGAGAAGCACGAGCGTCACGAAGAGCTGCTCGGTTCCCATTCCGCGCAACTGGTGGGAAGTGAGCTCTCCCTCCGCGACACGAACGAGGGCGCCGTACCCACCGCTGAGTAGGGCAGTACCCGCCGGCTGATTGTTCGCGGGAATCATCCACGGGTCGAGCCCCAAGGCAACGGCGACCTCCACCTCGCCGTCAATAATCTCGACGGTGGCCTGCGTCGTTGGAGTCATTGCCGCAGAGCGCAGACGATTCAGCGCGGGATACTCAGCGGACTCTTCGCCATCGAGCGCACCGAGAAAACCGAAATCCGATCGCACACGCCAGCCGCCAGTAGCGGGATCGGGGAGCAAGGAAACGCCGACAAGCGCAGGCTGGTGTGCCAAACCCGGGATGCTCAACGCGGTGGAAAAGTTGACATGCTCAAGAATCGCGACGTGCTCGACACCAAAATAAGACGGGGCCAGCGGATACAGCGCCATGGTTGCGACAGTCACCTCATGAGTCAGATGGGAAGCGATGGACTTCTCTCAAGCTTACGCAGGAGCCGGAACTCGGATACGGTCGATAGGAGACTAAAAACAACATATCGATTAAGGAGTGAAGACCCATCTCGGCTGATTCTCACAGTTCGGTGAATAACACCGACAAGAGCAAGAAGCGCACGCGCGAGGCCAAGCGGATTCTCAAAGACATAATTTATCCGCACAACATTCACCCGGCCTTGGTACCGGGCGTGTCCATCGAAGACCAGAAGGTCAAGTATGGGGTGGACAAACCCATCTTGATCGTCGTGGGCGGACTCATTGTGGCCTTTGTGGCCTGGGGTGTCTTTGCACCCGATCAGGTTTTCAATGCATCCTCGGCGGCTTTGGATTGGGTCATGCGCAACCTGGGCTGGATTTTTACCGCCCTGGCAACCTTCCTGATGTTCCTGCTCCTCATCCTTGCTTTCTCCAAGTACGGAAAAATCCCCTTGGGCGTGGATGGTGAGAAGCCAGAATTCTCCACGGTGAGCTGGGCAGCGATGCTCTTTGGCGCCGGTATCGGAATCGGCATTATCTTCTTCGGCCCTTTCGAGCCCCTAAGCTACTACCTTTCGCCGCGCCCCGGCTCCTATGAGGCAGCCAGCGATGAGGCTGTCATGGGCGCGATGGCGCAAGCGGCAATGCACTGGGGAATCAATGCCTGGGCAATCTATGCCATCGTGGGACTCTGCGTGGCCTATGTGTCTTACCGGCGCGGGCGAGTACCGCTAATGAGCTCCATTCTCATGCCGCTTTTTGGCAACCGCGAAACGGATTCCACGCCCGCACGCATCATCGACGGCCTAGCCATCATCGCCACGCTCTTTGGCACGGCGGCAACGCTCGGCATTGGTGCGTTGCAGATTGGCCGCGGCGTGGAGATTGTCAGCGGCTGGTCCGCCACGGGCAACACGGCGGCCTTGGTCATCATCATCGTGCTCTCCATCGGCACGATCTTCTCCGCGGTCTCGGGCGTATCGAAGGGTATTCGCTGGCTGTCCAATATCAACCTGGTCTTAGCGCTGGGGCTCGCGGTCTTCTTCTTCGTCGTGGGGCCCACCGCCTTCTTGGCCAACATGCTGCCCGCCGTCATCATTGAGTACCTCGATGAGATGCCGAGCATGCTCTCCGCCAATATGGGCCAAGGCGAAGAGATGGTGTCATTCCTGTCCTCGTGGACCACGTTCTACTGGGCTTGGTGGGTGTCCTGGTCACCCTTCGTAGGTGTATTCGTGGCCAAGATTTCCCGCGGCCGCACCATCCGCCAATACATTTTGGGCGTCTTGCTCATTCCTTCCGCGATCATCGTCTGCGCCTTCACCATTCTGGGTGGCACCACGATTTGGTTGCAGCGCCGCGACGGCGATATCGCCCCCGATGGGACGATTGACTCCATGCCGCCGGCCGAGGACATCTTCTTCACCGTCCTGGATCACCTGCCGGGCGCGCAGATCATGGCGCCGCTCGTGTTGGTGATGCTCATCGTCTTCTTCATTACCACGGCGGATTCCGCGTCCATCGTGAACTCGCAGCTCACGCAGCGCGGTAACCCGAACCCGAAGCCGGGCGTCACCATTTTCTGGGTCGTGTGCATGGCCGGCATTGCTGTCGTGATTCTGCTGGCAGGCGGCCGCAATGCCCTGCAAGGCCTGCAGAACCTTATTACCGTGACGGCTCTGCCTTTCGCGGTCATCATTGTGCTCATGTGCATCGCGCTGATTCGAGAATTGCGGCACGACCCCGCGGCCATCCGTACCTTTTACGAGGATCAGGCAATTTCCAACGCCGTCATCCATGGCGTGCGCGAGCACGGCGATAACTTCGCGCTAGCCATTGAGCCGACTGCGGTTGACTCCGATTACGCCACCGGTGCGGAGTTCGATTCCACCGCAGCGGAAGTCACCGAATGGTACGCACGCACGGATGAAGAAGGCCACGCGGTGGGCTATGACTATGAAACCGGCGAATACACTGACGATGATCCAACCGTGAAGGATGGCGAGTCACTGGTGCTACCCCCAGAGGAGAACTCCGACAAGCTATAGTTTCCCACTATGGACTTAGCCACCATTGCCTTCGCTTTCAGCCTCGTGCTGCTGTCTGGCTTGTCGACGTCTATCGGTGGCGCCCTAGCCGTCGGCAAGCGCGAGCCCGGCCCGAAGTTCATGGCGGCTGCCCTGGGTTTGTCCGCGGGCGTGATGCTCTACGTCTCCTTCATGGAAATCCTGCCGGAGGCCCTGAAGAAGCTAGAGAGCACTCTCGGGGACGAGGCGCGCGCCACCTGGACGATGATGGGGGCCTTCTTCGCGGGCATTGCGATTATCGCCATCATTGACCGCCTCGTGCCGGAGGAGATCAACCCGCACGAGCCGGCCACCACTGAGGAAGAAGCACGCCGCAAGAGGCTGATGAAGACCGGCATGTTCACTGCCTTCGCGCTGGCCATCCACAATTTCCCCGAGGGCTTCGCCACGTTCCTCTCGGGCCTGGAAGCCCCAGAGATTGCTATTCCCGTTGCCGTAGCTATTGCCATCCACAACACCCCGAGGGCATTGCGGTGGCGGTACCCCTGCGCAGCGCAACGGGGTCACGCAAGAAAGCCTTCTGGTGGGCCACGCTATCGGGCTTGGCCGAGCCCCTCGGCGCTCTCATCGGCTTCGCGCTGCTGATGCCGTTTATCGGGCCGATGACTTTCGGCATCAGCTTCGCCGTCATCGCCGGCATCATGGTGTTCATCTCCCTCGATGAGCTCTTGCCCACGGCGGAGGAGACCGGCGAACACCACTGTGCCATCTACGGCCTTATCGCCGGTATGGCGGTCATGGCAGTGTCGCTCGCGATGTTTATTTAACGCGCTCCGCGGTGGCCTTGACCGCCATGATGATGGTGACGATAACGGCGCCCAAAATAAAGCCGCACAACATGGACAAACCGGTGTCCGCCAACCAGGCGAGGACGCCGTTGTTGATGCTCTCGGTCACGTGGTGGATAAAGCCATAAGGCTGCTCGGCGCCGAATTCGCTCAGGCCCTTGACCACGATGTGGCCGCCGACCCACAGCATGGCGGCGGTACCGATGATGCCGATGATATTGAGCACAATGGGCATGCCCTTCACCAACGCGGTGCCCAGGGCAGAGTCACCATCGTGGCGCTTGAGCAGGGCCACGCCGATGTCATCCATTTTGACTAGCAGTCCAACGGCGCCGTAGACGCCCAAGGTGAGGAGGACACCAACGGTGACCAAGGCGCCCAGGCGCAGCCAGAATGGTTGGTCGATGACCTCGTTAAGGGAAATCACCATAATTTCGGCTGAGAGGATAAGGTCCGTGGTGATAGCGGACTTGACCAGGGAGTCCTCGGCATCGGGGCCCTTTTCTTCCACGGTCTGTTCGTCCTTCTCACCGCGGTGGAGGACAGCATGGAAGATCTTCTCTGCGCCCTCGAAGCACAGGTAAGCACCACCGC
>OJLW01000456.1_pt1 | contig 20520 bp, 15 predicted proteins | sample 1597021 | NCBI WGS metagenome assembly OJLW01 (sample SAMEA3904676, study PRJEB24821) | metagenome | biome: Builtin; feature: hospital; material: surface | place: USA | collected 2013-06-03
ATGAGAAGGCTGCTGACGAGAAGTAGTCTCTAACGCCTTAAGAAAGCCGCTTGTGTGGAAACCCCACGCAAGCGGCTTTCCGCTTCTTACCCACATGAGATTCTCCATAACACAAAGACGTATTGAAGTCTGCGGCGAGGCGTCCGTCGGTGTGACAGAATAGATACTGTCATTACCCACCTCATTTCCAGGACAGTCCAACCTCGCGTTGTGCTTTCTCGGAAAGTTCGAAGGATTCCCGTTGCAACCCTCCCTCAAGAAGCGCGCCATAGCCGCACTTATTTCCAGCGTCCTCGCTACTAGCGCCACTGCCGTCATCACTCCTAATGCTTTCGCTGAAGACAAGATGTCCGCAGACAAGGTCGCCGAAGCAGCATTCCAGCCTGTCGCGCCCGGCACACTCCGCCAGTTCAAGGCTCTCCAGCCAAAGTTTGCCCAGCAAGCGAAAGGTTTTGATGGGGCGGTCGCACCGCTTCGCACTGACCTCGGACCAGCCTGGAGCATCGATGACGCGGCAAACAACCTCGATGACGTTCGGGTTCGCAAGCTGACCGGCCAGTCTGGTCGCGTGGGCGAAGGCGAGAGCCTGGATACCCAGGTTCGTGTCGCCGCGATCAATCTGGTCAAAGCGCTTCAGAAGGATCTCCAGGAGTACGAATCCGCGCCTTCAACCACGCTGAAGCAGCAGCTTGAGCAGAAACTGCTCTTTACGCGGGCCCTGCTTGGCAACGACGTTGCAACCCTGAACACGGCACGTACCGACGTCCTCAACAACCACGCGAACGCTTTCTACGAGCTCACCGGCTTCAAAGTCGCGCAGAGGACCCAGCCGGGCTCTGCGAACGAGACCCTGAACTACGTCCTCGTCCCGGATACGCAGAAGATCGAGGAGCTCACTGCGGGCGAGGATGAGTACATCACCGTGCTTCTCGGCGGGGAGGGCGAGCGTCTGCTCTCCCTCTACCAGCCAGGGCTCGACCTGCCTGACAACGCCGAGGCGACTGAGAGCACCTCAACGGAGTACTTCCTGTTTGCAGGGTTTACCGCCGATGAGAAGTCCAAGACCATTGACCTGGACCTGCGTATCAAGGGCCACTGGACCTTTGACGTTACCGAGGGCGCGAAGTACGTCCAGGTCACCCGCGGCGAGCGTGACCACGAGCTCGTGCTTGCACCGCGCCCGGGCTTCGAGGGCGACGCTACCGCCACGGTCGTCATCACCGATGAGCAAGCGAACGAGCACATCTACCACCTGCAGCTCAACAACACCATCAACTCGGAGGCCCCGGCGAAGGAGCCGGAGCAGATTATCGACGCCCCGCCACGCGCTCCCGAGGAAACCGTGTACCGCCAGCTGCCCACCAGCACAGTTGCCTACATTGCCAGGAACGGCGGCACCGCAAAGGTCACGACGGGTCAGAACTTGCTGTCGGTGTCTGCGACCGAGATCAACGGCACACCGGTGTGGAAGGTGATCCCTTCGACCAAGGGCGACGAAGGCACGGCCCACGTAGTGGTCACTGACGCCGACGGCACCGAGCGTCCCCACGACTTCGACGTGGTGAATCGGAAGTACGCGACGAAGAACGTCGTCCACGAGTCCATTCCGTTTGAGGGAGGTACGAAGCTGCCCCGATTCGCCGGAGCGATATACGACGTCATCGAAGGCGAAGAGTTTGTCAACATCGCCGAGGAGGCGAACGCCTGGATCGTCACACCGAACGAGGACAACGCTGCGCTGAAAAAGAACGGCGGCACCGCTGTTATCAACATCAAGGACCGCGAAGATCGTCTCGTTCACATAGTCACAGTGAGCATCAATCGCGATCGCTTCGATGACCTTGAGAAGACCTTCCGTGCCCATGAGGTCGTTGACCTCGCGAGGGTCCACCTTTCCTCGATGGACCCTAAGTACAATCACTTCGCGGTCGAACCGCTGGATGGCGCGAGCCTCGGGGACTTCTTCGAGAACCCGGAGGACTACGAGGGCAAGGAGATCCAGGACAAACTCCAACTGAAGTTCAAGCCAGGCGTCGAGGGCAAGCTCAAGATCACGGAGTTCTTCCGGGAGCCAATCACGGAGGCTGTCTTGGACGAAAACGGTGAACGAATCGACAAGATCGTCGACTACAACTACATCCCTGTTGCCGAGCACATCTACTCAGTCACTCCGTTCGAGCCGATCGAGTCCGTGTACACGATCGCGTCCGAGAACGCGCTCGGGTTGACCGGCACCAAGCTCTACGTCACAGAAGGCAGGGACCTGCTTGTGTCTACCCCGACTGATGGCGACTCCAACCTCAAGATCACCCCAAAGGACAGCGCTAGCGGAAAGGTTGTCATTGAGAACCGCACTGAGGACGGCTACGTCTTCGAGCGCTACATCGTCAACATCACGTCCGATGAGCAAGAAAAGGTCGTCGAAAAGGAGATGTCATGGGCTGGTACCGCGCGCATCAACAAGGAGGAGGGCGACACCTACAAGTTCGTCTCCGCCACTGACTCGGAGGGCAACTACATTGACGCCCGCGATCTCGTCCGCGTGCGCGAAGACAGCGGCGATGTCGTCGTCACCGGCATCGCCGGCAAGACCGGTACCGTCACCATCGCCCTGAGCGACAGCCGTGGCGTGTACGCCACCTACAAGCTCACCATCACGGAGGCCGAAGACGCCCGCGTTTACGACTTCGACATCTCCACCAACGCTGAGTTCCGCGCATCCGTTGTGGATAAGTCCAACAAGTTCGTCGTCATCGATGGCGAGGAGTACCTCGAAACCGTGCGCACCGATGGCAACCAGTGGTCGGCCAAACCGAAGGCTGACGCTGCGGGCAAGACCGTGGTGATTGAGGAACAGGACGAGGACGGCAACGTCATCAACACCTACAACCTGAACATCGTCCAGGGCAAGACCACTCAACTGACCTTCCCCGACGTCACCCCGCCGACCGACAACGAGTTCAACGCACGCAACAAGGACATCGCCAGCGCCAAGCGCGACGCAGCCACCGGCGTAATCACCGTCTCCTTCGACAAAGTCGGCGGCGACATCGGCATTGCCGAGGGCACCGACCTCGTCGACATCACCCGAAAGGGCAACACCATGGTGCTCACCCCGAAGCAGGGCGTGCGTGGCACACTGTCGTTCGTTCCGGTGATCGACAACGTGCAGAACACCACCGGCTACAGCTTCGACATCAACACGAAGTCCGGCACTAACGGCAATACGCCGAAGGACGGTTCCGCGGACCCGAAGACCGTTGCCTCTTCCGTGGGTATCGCGACTCCGTTGGTGCTGCTGCTCGCGCTGATCGCCGTGTCCCAGCTGCCGATCCCGGGGCTGGAGGGCGTGCGCGCGCAGCTCAACGCCGCCATCGACAACGCGATGAAGGCGTTCAAGTAGCTCACCCCTCCCGCAGCACCCCGCGGACCACGTCGTCGAGCCAGTCGAGCACGTAGTCGTAGCCAGTCTGGCCGTCGATGTTGAAGCCGCCGGGGCTGTCGGTGTAGCCCAGCTTGTAGTAGGACATGTGGCGCGGCCCGAAGTCGCCGGCCTGCGCCGCTGACGCCAACAGGTTCGCGTTGGCCGGGTTGCGCATCGCGGCGTCCAGTCCCGCAGCACCAGCCACCTGGTCCATCAGCGCGCTCACCGCGGCGTGCGTCGCGGCCTGGCGTTGCTCGGTGGGAGTGGGCACGCGCGGCACCACGCCCGCGCCAGCCAGCTGCAGGTAGAAGCGTTCGGTGGCCTGGGTCGCCCGCATCGCCTCCAGCGCGACGTCGTACCAGCCTGCCGCCTCGCTGTCCTCAGGCATCGCCCCACGCAGCCCCTCCAGCGCGGGTAGCAAATACGTCCAGGTCACGCCCTCTTTCGCCAGGTTCGGCAGCGCGGACATTAAGGTGACGGCCGCGAGCTGCTCCGCTGGGGTCGCCGCCTGCTCGGCGCGGGTGGCGCGGTCGGCGGCCTGGGCGAAGAGGCCGATTTCGCCGATGATGAGGGCGGCGGTGGTGGCGTCGAGAAGCGAAAGCCCCGAGACGCGCACCGCCTGCTGCAGGGGAACACCGGCGTCCAGCTGCCGCGAAAACTCCAGCACATGCATGCCGGTCGCCGCGTTCGGCGGGCCCACGACCTCCTCGCGCATCGCCACATTCGCCAAATCACGCAGCGCCGACGCCGGATCCGTCGAACACGCCATGTCCGCCGCATTACACAGCGACAGCACCTTGCCCTCCAGCCCGGCAAAACTCAGCGCCCGCTCGCCGGCCAACCCCACACGACCAGGCACAACGCCCGATCCGCCGCCGTTGACCAGCTCGCCGCCGCGTGCCAGCTGCCCCTTCGGCGCAGGCGCGTACAGCTTCGCGTCGCCTAAGGGCCTTTGCTTCACGACGCCCGAACGCCCCGGATCCGCAAACAACACCACCGCAGCCACCTGATCCGGCCCCACGCCCGCCACCTTGCCATGGCCGATTGCCGCCGCGACATCGCCAATCAAGTGCGCGCCCTGCGAGTAGCCGATCAGGATAAACCTGGTGCGCGGGCAGTTGCGGGCGACGGTGCGGATCTCGCGGGCGGCGTCGTCGGTGCCGAGGGTGACGGACTCGCCATAAGTGGCGGTTTCGGTGCCCTCGATGCCGCCGCTGGCGCTGCCGAGCGCGCTGAAACGGCCGAGCGAGGCCGGGTAGCGGACCTGGTAGGTGCGCACGGTGCGGGCGCCGAAGTGTTCGGTGAGGTCGGTGGCGGGGGAGGAGTGGTCGTCGAAAAGCGACTCGCGCGCGGATGGGTCCCAGGAATGCGAAAACCCGGACCCCGCCGCTTGCACGACGTGGACCGGGGTACAGCTCGGTGCCACCAGATCCCACGGCTGCGCTTGTGCAACCGGGGTGGCCGGGGCGAGAGCTGTAATAAGCGTGAGGGCGGCGAGACGTTTCACGCGAAACATTTTAGTCGCGCCGCGGCTTGCTTACTTGCGCGGCAGTGCCATGAGCGCGGCACCGATGGCCACGAGCCAGGAGTCTTTCGACAGCGCGGTGCCCTCCTGGGACGGGCGGATGCCGTCGTCCTCGGTCATGGCGTCGTTGCCGAAGTACATAGTGAGCAGGCCCGCGCCGAAGCTGGCAAGTGCTGCGCCCGCCAGGCGGTTGGACACGAAGGGGGCGAGCAGGGCCGCGCCGATGCCGGTCTCGGAGTAGGCGACGAACTTGGCAAAGGTCTTCGGGTCCACGTCCTTCAGCGCCGGGATGCCGGTTTGCGCCATGCCGTGGAGGAACTCGGCGGTGCCCTCGTCGGCGCCGAGCTTGCCCGCGCCGGAGTTCAGGATGAACAGGCCGGTAGGCACGCGCAGCAGGGCAGCGGCCAGGCGGGTGCTAGGGTTCTTCTTCTCGTTGCGGAACATGATGTCTCCTTTGTAGGTAGGGTGCAATACAAAGTTGATGATACGTCTACAAACTGCTCGTAGCAAGCGCTACACCGACAGCTCCGGGTGCAGGTCCCGCTCCGGAATCTGCCGCAAGTGCTTCAGACCCAGGCAGGAAACCACCCACGATCCGACCGCGATGCCGATCAGCACCAGCGTCGCCCGAATCATGCGGGGATCGCCGCCGTTGGTGCCGAAGAGCGCGTAGCGCATCAGGTCCACCGAGTACCGCATCGGGTCCCAGCTGTGTACCCACTGGATGAACTTCGGCTGCACCTCCGGCGGGTACAGGCCGTTCGACGCCACCAGCTGCAGCGACATCAGCGCCATGGTGAGCAGGCGCGCGATCGCCTTCCCGAAAATGCAGTTGAGCATATAGATGAACGAGATGAACGCCCACGACACACCCACCAGCACCAGCAGGAGTGTGCCCGTGTACGTCGGGTCGATGTCCAGCAGGAAGACCTGCACGGCCCACAGGAAGAAGGCCTGCACCGCGCCGACGAGGAAGGAAGGCACCAGCGTATCCAGCATGACGCGGTAGACCGGCGTGCCCGAGTCGATCGCGCGGCGGTTGATCGGCTGCATCACCATGTACAGGATCAGGCCGCCGAACCACAGCGACAGCGAGAGGAAGAACGGCGACAGGCCCTTGCCGAAGTAGGCGAGGTCATCGCCCACCTCGTTGAGGACCACCGGTTGCGACGCCGTCTCGACCGCCTTGTCCAGGCGATCGCCGCGCCACGTCGGGGCCTCCTCCTGCGCGTCGTGGAGCTTGACGCTGAGCTCGCCGGTGCCGCTGTCCAGCTGCACCAGGCCGTCATTCAGTGCGCCGAGGCCCACGACCAGCTGGTTGGAGCCGTCCGCCAGACGCGAGGACGCGTCCGAGGCCGTATTCGCCGCCACGACCAGCTGCGAGGTGCCGTCTTTGAGCTGCGCCACGCCAGCGACCAGCGTGCCGGAGCCGTCCTGCAGTTTCGCCAGACCGGCCGCCAGCTGCTGCGAGGCGTCCGTCGCACGGTTCACGCCACCGCGGTACTGCGCATTCGGGTCGTTCAGCTCAGTCGCGATCTGGTGCGCGCCGTTCTGCAGCAGCTGCAGCTGGCCAACCAGGCTCGAATCCATCGCCGAAGACAGCGCACCGTTGTGCAGCTTCGCCTGCGTAGCACGCGCCTGCGCCGCGAGCTCCGCGGTGCCCGGGATCGGGGAGGCGTCCAGGTCGCGGATGACCTGACTCAGCGAGGCGTCGATGTCCGCGAACGCGGCCTGCGCCGCGCCCAGCTGGCCCGCCACGCCCGCGATCTTGTCCACACCGCCGGCGACCTGCGACGCGCCCGCACCGAGCTTGTCGGTGCCGGACTGCAGCGTCACCATGCCCTCGGAGAGCTGGTTGGCGCCGTCAGCGGCGGTGCCGATGCCGGTGTTGAGCTGGTTCGCGCCGTCGGCAAGCCGCCCGACGCCGTCGTCAAGCTTGTGCGCTGCGCCCGGCAGCTCTTGCAGCTTCGAGTTAAATTCCTGCATGCCGTCGTCGAGCTTGGTCGCGCCGTCGTCAAGCTTCTGCCCGCCCTCGCCGGCCTTCTTCGCGCCCTCGTTGAGCTTGCCGGCGCCCTCGGCGGCCTGGCCCATGCCGTCGTTGATGGTGTTGAAGCCCACGAAGAGCTGCTCCACCACCTTCGAGCCGACCGTCACCGACACCGCATCAGTAATCATGCGGGTCGCCTGGCTGCCCAGCATGGTGGGGATAAACCCGTTGGTCTCGTTCAGCGTGACGTTGATCTTCGCCTGGTGCGGGTTCTCCTCTTTGACACTCTTCGCGGCCTCGGTGAAGTCGCGCGGAATCTCCATACCTAAGTAGTAGGTACCGTCGGCGATACCTTCGCGCGCCTCCTCGGCGCTGACCACCCGAAAGTCCATCGGGTCTTCTTCGAGCAGCTTATCGACGACCTGTTGCCCCGCCTCGCCCTCATCCGAGTTCACCAACGCCACCGGCACCTTGTTCAGGTTGCCCAGCGGGTCGAAGTAGCTCCACACGAACAGGCCGCCGAACAACAGCGGGAGCACCATGATCGCAAGCATGGCCAAAGGCGGCAGCTTGCCGTGCAGAAACTTGCGGAAGTTCGAGCCAATATGCAGTCCGCTCATCGGTCCTCCTCGTTCGCGCTGATGACCAGGACGGCAACGTCCTCGGCCACGGCGTGCAGGTTTTCTAGCAGTTCGGCGCGCAGCGACATGTCGCGGATCTGGTCCACGTCGTCCACGATCAAAAGCTCCGCCTCCGGGCGCGACACCAGCGCGAGCAGGATACGCAGACGGAAGCGGTTGAGCACGTGCAGCTCGCCGACCTTCGTCTTCTCGTCCAAGTCCTCCAGCCCGAGTGGTTCCAGCCAGCGCTCGACGGTGTCGTGCTCCAGCGGGCGGCGCGGGGTGGGCTTGAAGAAGGGCTGCGACCACGCGATCTGCTCGCGCAGCAAGTCGCGCACGGGGATCTGGCGGTCGAGGGAGTCAATCAGGTGCACGCCCGCGAGCGCGGTGCGCTTGAACCCCGGCCCGTCGACGTCGCCCGAGTGCTGTTTGTAGCGCCCGGCCAGCGTCATGGCCAGCGTCGTGGCGCTGGACTCGCGCCCGACGTGCAGGAAGTTGAACCCCTCTTCGGCGTCGACGCTCACCGGCGTGTCGCCTTTGCGCAGCACAAGGTCTGTGGCGCTGAGAATTGTTGTCATTTTCAAAACTCCAAGTGGAGGGTTAGCTATCACTTAAAACTCCTGCTATGGTGCTCCGCAGATTCGGCGATGTCAAGACGAAAGAGTATCGCGCCCGAGGAGACACCCATGCGATCAGACGCGCGCGCAAAGCGCGACCAAATCATCACAGCTGCCACCGAGCAGTTCCGGACCCGCCCAAACTCCGCAGTCACCCTGGAGGCCGTAGCCAAAGACGCAGGTGTTGGTATCGCTACACTCTACCGCCACTTCCCCTCCCGCGCCGCGCTGCGACAGGCGTGCGCGCTGCGATTTATCGACGAACTCGACGTCCTCCTCGGCAAAACACTCACCGACTTCTCCGCCGACCCAGAAGGCAATTGGGAGCGCTTCATCTGGCAACTTGTCGACGCCGGCGTGGGCATCCTCGTCGGCGCCCTCGCCCCCGAGCACCCCGCCAGCTCCGAGCGCCTCGACGAGTTCTTCCGCCACGTCCAAGTCCTCCTCGACACGGCCGCGCCGCACGGGCTGGTTAGCCCCGACGCCACGCCCATCGAGCTTGCCTCCGAACTCATCGTGGTGACCCGCCCCATGGACGAGACGCTGACCGCGCTGTTTCCCGACGTCCGCGAACGCCTCGTCCGCCACCTCCTCACCGCCTGGCGAGTTTCAGCCCAACCCTAGTTAGACGTTCGTTTTGGGTCGTTGGTTCCGTTTCGGGCCAATAATGGGTGTATTCTCACATTTGCTTGTTTTGGCAGGTGAGCGTGGTTTATCGTCGGTGGCATGACAGATTTGGATGCACTTGCTTTGGTTGACCGCTGCGGATACGACTTCGTCGCCGCTGCGGCCGGACTTGAGCTTGCCCAATTACAGGCACACGGCATCCAGCAAGACCGCGCGAAGCAACTCCGCGACACCGCGAGTGTGCTGTGCGGGAAAACCTCGCACACCAAGTACCAGGCGCGTGCCCAAGAAGGCGCGCGTGTGCACTGCCACCGGTTGGACACCCTGGCCTACATCGTGCGCTCCTCACGCTCGCTGAAGGATGTGACGAAGCGCTGGCACTACATCGAGCGCCTTTGCAACACCGCCGGCGACCTGGCGCGTATCCGGCGTGTGGCCGCAGAACTTAAGGCCGAACTGCAGGCACCGGAACCGCGCACCCCGAAAGCACGGGTGACCCACCATGGGGATGGGTACGCCACCCTGCGGCTTACCGGGCCCGCGGCAGACGTCCAGGGCGTCTTCGACGCCGCCAAGAACGACGTCACCGGCTGGCTAAACGGCGGGTGCCCGAAAGCCGACTACCTGGTGCGCGTGACCGCCAACCTTGACCTGGGTGATTACCTGCGCATCATCGCAGGCGAAGGCAACGACGTTAAGGTCCACTTCGATAACGGGGTAATCGTCTCCGGTGAGGAGTTTGTGCGCATGCAGCTCGAAGACATCGGCGCGGTCATCTTGATCGGGGTGATGGACGGGCCGGTCAATGCCTACCACGCCCGTTTTGCCACTCCGAAGCACCGGGAAGTCATGCTTGCCGATTCCACCACATGCACCTGGAAAGGCTGCAACGCTCCCGCATCTGAGTGCGACGCCCACCACATGGTCGAACACCAACACGGAGGAGAGACCACACCCTCCAACCTTGGGTGGTTATGCAAGTACCACAACTCGCAAGCCGCCCGCGGTACCCGGGGACATACCGAACGGCGCGACGGGCAGATCACCTACGTCTCACCCTACGGGAACGTCACCCCCACCGGCACCGACCACAAAGCCCGCGCCGACAACCGCAAACCACCCGACTAAACCTGCACGCAGAAAGCCTTCGCGCCAGCAAACACTGGCGCGCCTACAGGCATGCCCGGAACTAGTCGTCCCGACATAAATAACCCCGCCGACCTGCCAGGCGCTGCCTGGCGTTGTTCGGCGGGGTAGAGATGCGCGTTTGGCTCAGCGCTGTTGGCTCAGCGCGCCGCTAGCGCTGCTCGTCCTTGGTGCCCTTGCGCTGCGAGTCGTCGAGCGTGTCCAGGGTGGACAGCGTCTCTCCGTCGGTGACGGTCGCGTCCGTCGCGTCCGCGGTCAGCCCTGTCGGCTCGGCAGTCTCGGCAGACTCAGTCGTCTCCGCCGGTTTCGCGGCGTGCTCGCCGTAAGTGTCAGCGTCCGGGGCGTACACGCCCTCGTTCTCGGTCGAGGTGGAGTAGACCAGCTTCGCCTCGCCGGAGCGGGCGACGTCGGTCAGGTCGATCTCGGGCTCGGCGTCCTCGAGCTTGTCCTTCAGCCAGAACTCCCACAGCGCCCAGCCGGCACCCGCGAGCGCGCCCGCGCCGAGCAGCCCCGCGGCGACCGTACGGCCCTTGCCGCGGGCCTTCTTCTTGTGCGCCTTGGCTTCGGCGCGCCACGCGGTGCGCTGCGCCTCGCGCCCGGGCAGTGCGGCGTTGAAAGCGGCGCGGCGCTTGTCCAGGCGCGCGTGGGCGGCGCGGGTGAGTTCGCCGGCTTGGGTGCGCGCGGCGTCGTAAAGCTGCTCGAGCTCGTCGGCGTCGGTGATGTTGCGGTCCTCGAGGGCGGCGAGCAGCGCGTCGTAGGTTTCGCGCTTGCGCTTGTCGCCTTGCTCGCGGAAGTACTTGGCGGCGTCCGCTGCGCCGGTGAAGAGCAGTCGCAGGGTAAACGGGTTCATGGTGCTCCTTGAAAATCGGGGTTTTCTCGCTCCCGCCAGCCTACCGATTCTGCCCGGACTAAGCGTTACGCAAAAACATACCAAGCGGTTCATTTTGTGGATTAATATTCAGAAAAAACAGGCCGACACGCTGCGCAAACAGGCGAGTGAATTGTGCCCGAAAAGTGCGCCCCCTAGATTCTTGGGCACCGTTGAAAAACGGTTTACGTCAGCGCCGAGCCCGGCGAGATCACCGACATCGAAAGGTATTTTTCACATGCGTGGGACCCTCCCTTCGACCCGACTGTCGGCCTCGGCACCGCTCGACAGCCTCGGCGAAGCACCGGTGAAGCCGCAGCGCCGCGCGCGCACGGCACTGAGCTTCGAACTCATCCCGCCTCGCCACGACGCGGACGCCGGGAAGATCGACGAGCTCATCGCGGGGCTTGCCGCCTACAACCCCGACTACGTCGCCGTGACCAGCTCGCGGCGCAGTGACTGGCTCACCGGCACCGCCGCGCTGATCGCGCGCGTCGCTGAGACGACCAACCTGCGCCCGATCGCGCACCTCGCCTGCACCGCGGGCACGCGCGAGGAGCTGGTCACGTGGATTCGCACGCTTATCGACGCCGGCGTCCGCGGCTTCCTCGCCCTCCGCGGCGACCTGCCCGAGACCGGCATGCCAGCGCACTACCTCCAGCACGCCACCGACCTGCTCAACCTGATCCAGGACGTGGAGGACGAGGAGGCGTTCCGGCTCGCCGCCGGCAAGTTGGCGCTGTCGGTGGCGTGCTACCCGTCGGGGCACGCGGAGTCGAAGAACTTCGACGAGGACTTGGACGTGTTGCTGGCGAAGCAGCGCCTCGGCGCGGACTTTGCTATCACGCAGCTGTTTTTCAACGCGCAGGACTATCTCGACTTCGTTGAGGTGGCCCGCCTGGCTGGGGTCCGCATCCCGCTGATCCCCGGCATCATGCCCATGACCAGCCTCAAGCGCGTGCAGCGGATGGGCGAGCTCTCCGGCATCGCGGTGCCGGAGTGCGTGACCCGCACGCTTGCGCAGGCAACCACGCCGGAGGAGGAGTACGAGCTGGGCATGCAGATGTCCGCGCAGCTCGCCAACACCATCCTGGACGCCGGCACCGGCGGCCTGCACGTGTACACGCACAACAATCTCGCGGTGACCCAGGACCTCCTGGACCGCATTGGGATTGTCCAGCCCGCTGGCCACTCCCTGATTTAGACCACCTCAACTTTCAACAAACAGCAGAAAAGGACGCATTGTGTCTGCAGCGACTACACCGTTTCCCAAGGCCACGATCGAGGGCTACCCGCGCATCGGCGCGAACCGCGAGCTGAAGCGCGCGCTTGAGAGCTACTGGGCGGGCCGCATTGACGCGGAGACCTTCCGCTCTTCCACGCACGCACTGCGCGTAGACAATTACAACCACCTGCGCGACCTCGGCCTGACCGAGGACTACGCCATCCCGGCGGACGTGGCCTACTACGACCAAGTGCTCGAGACCGGCCTGACGGTCGGCCTGATCCCGGGCGGCACCGACCTGGACGAGGAGTTCGCGCTCGCTCGCGGCAACGATTCCCGCGTCCCGCTAGAGATGACCAAGTGGTTCGACACGAACTACCACTACCTCGTGCCGGAGATCGCGGCAGGTCAGGACATCACGCCGGCACCAGAGCGCATCCTGGCCATCGTGGAGGAGGCCCGCGAGGCCGGCCACACCGTCCGCCCGTTCCTGGTCGGCCCGGTCACGCTGATCGCCCTGTCCAAGCCGGCCGAGTGGTCGCTGCTGCCCGCACTTGTCGACGCCTACGCCACCGTCCTTTCCGCCCTGCGCGAAGCCGGCGTCGAGTGGATCCAGCTTGCCGAGCCCGCACTTGTCGCCGACCTGGACACCCCGGACGCCGAGCTGGCGAAGCACCTGCGCGAGGCCTACTCCGCGCTGCTGGGTGCGGAGAACCGCCCGAACGTGTACCTGACCACCCCGTACGGCGCGACCCGCGAGGCGCTGCCGGTGCTGGCTGAGCTCGCCCCGGAGGCGCTGCACGTCGACCTCGCGCCGTGGACGCTGGACCAGGACGCCGAGTACCCGCAGCGCGTCGCCGAGGCTATCCCGGCGCAGACGCAGCTGGTCGCGGGCCTGATCGACGGCCGCAACGTGTGGGCCGCGAACCTGCGCGAGCGTGCCGAGGTGCTCGCAGCGCTCGGCGATCGCCCGGTCGCCGTTTCCACCTCGACCTCCCTGCAGCACGTGCCGCACACGCTGAAGGCGGAGAAGAACCTGCCGGTCGACGTCGCCACCTGGCTGTCCTTCGCGGACGAGAAGGTCGCCGAGATCCAGGCGCTCGTCGCTGGCGAAGAGGGCGCGAAGGAGGCGTTTGCCCAGTCGGATCGCGCGGTGCGCACCCGCGCTGAGTCGACCACGATTCACAACCAGGCGGTCGTGGATCGCGTCGCCAAGCTGCCGGAGGGCGCGGTCAAGCGCGAGCCGGCCTTCGAGGAGCGCAACCCGCTGCAGCGAGAGGCGCTCGGCCTGCCGGCACTGCCGACCACCACGATCGGCTCCTTCCCGCAGACCCAGGAGATCCGCAAGGCGCGCGCCGACCACAAGGCAGGCACGCTTGACGACGCCGCCTACCAGGAAGCCCTCCGCACCGAAATCAAGAACGTCATCGAGCTGCAGGAAGAGATCGGCATCGACGTCCTCGTCCACGGCGAGGCCGAGCGCAACGACATGGTGCAGTACTTCGCCGAGCTTCTCGACGGCTTCGTGGTCACCGAGAACGGCTGGGTCCAGTCCTACGGCTCCCGTTGCACCCGCCCGCCGATCGTGGTTGGCGACGTCTCCCGCCCGGCCGCGATGACCGTCGAGTGGGCCAAGTACGCCCAGTCCCTGTCTGACAAGCCGGTCAAGGGCATGCTCACCGGCCCGGTAACCATCCTCGCCTGGTCCTTTAAGCGCGACGACGTGCCGCTGAGCGTCTCCGCCGACCAGATCGGCGTCGCGCTTGCCGACGAAGTCCGCGACCTCGAGGAAGCCGGCATCAAGGTCATCCAGATCGACGAGCCCGCCCTGCGCGAACTGCTGCCGCTGCGCGCCGACGACCGCAAGTCCTACCTGGACTGGGCGGTGCGCGCCTTCCGTCTCGTCGCGCTGCAGGCGGAGCCGACCACGCAGATCCACACCCACCTGTGCTACTCCGAGTTCGGCCAGATCATCGACGCCGTCGCAGCGCTTGACGCCGACGTGACCTCCATCGAGGCAGCTCGCTCCAAGATGGAGCTGCTCGAGGACCTGGACGAGTCCTTCCACTCCGAGATCGGCCCGGGCGTGTGGGACATCCACTCCCCGCGCGTGCCGTCGACCGAGGAGATTGCCGGCCTGCTGCGCGCCGCGCTGAAGAACGTGCCGACCGAGCGCCTCTGGGTCAATCCGGACTGCGGCCTGAAGACCCGCGGCTACGCCGAGGTCGAGCCCTCGCTGCGCAACCTGGTTGCCGCCCGCGACGAGGTCGTTTCCGGCCTGTAGCCCGCCGCCTCCCGCCACCCTGGGTATTCACCTGGGGCGGCGGGATCTGCCTTTTTGCACACATCACCCGCCGTGCTGCTGCCACCTTTGCGTAGAAGACGCGTATCCTGGTTGCCATGACTCAAAAGACGCAGACGATGACCCTGCACACCAACCACGGCGACATCGTGATTGACCTGTTTGGCAACCACGCACCGAAGACCGTGGAGATCATCACCGGCCTGGCCAAGGGCACCCAGGAGTACTCGGCGGCCAACGCCTCCGGCTCGAACGAGGGCCCGTTCTACGACGGTGCGATTTTCCACCGCATCATCCCCGGCTTCATGATCCAGGGCGGCGACCCGACCGGCACCGGCACCGGCGGCCCGGGCTTCACCTTCGCCGACGAGTTCCACCCGGAGCTCACCTTCGACCGCCCGTACCTGCTGGCCATGGCGAACGCCGGCCCGGGCACCAACGGCTCCCAGTTCTTCATCACCGTGGACGCCACCCCGTGGCTGAACAACCGCCACACCATCTTCGGTGAGGTCACGGACGAGGCTTCCAAGAAGGTCGTCGACGAGCTGGCGAACGTGCAGACCGGCCGCATGGACCGCCCCGTCGAGGACGTGGTGATCGAGTCCGTCGAGGTCTCCGAGTAACACCCGCACGTTCCACCGCCCCCGCTTGCCGGGGGCACTTTTTATTGTCAGGGGAGGCTCTTTATGCAGCAATTCGCCCAGCGGCTGTTCCGCGGCGCGCCCGTAAGCGCCGCGATCGCGGCTGCGTGCACGATCGTGTTCGCGGTGATGGCGGCGCAGGCCCGCTCGCTGCGCGACGTCGTGTGGGATTCGGTCGGCGCCTACCTGGTGTTGTGGGGCCCGGAGGTCCACGGTTTCGGCGCGGCGCGGGCGCTGAGCGCCGGGTTCGTCCACCTGGATCTCACTCACCTGGTGCTGAACATGCTGCTGCTCGCGGTGATCGGCACGGAGGTCGAGCGCGCCGTGGGCAGCGGGCCTTTCGCGCTCGCCTACGCGGCGGGGGTGCTGGGTTCTTCGGCGGCGGTGCTTGGTTTCGCGTTTCTCACCCCGACCGCGGGGGCGTCGGGCGCGCTGTACGCGCTGATGGCGGTCTTCGTCGCCATTGCTTATCGACGCCACGTCGACCCCCGCCCCGCCATCGCGCTGCTCGCCGTGAACGTGGTCTATACCTTCATCGCCGCGAACGTGAGCGCGTGGGGGCACGCCGGCGGGCTGGTCATTGGCGCGCTCATGGCGTGGCCGCTGACCTCGCCGAATGCGCGCGTGCGGTGGGTGACTGCTGCCGCGGCACTGGTAGTCGCGGCGGGCGCGGTTGCGGTGGGCGCGGCGCCCGCCACGCAGATGCTGACGTAGCCTATCCACGCGCGAAACCCACACCCGGAAGCGCTTCGGGTGTGGGTTCTTCCGTGCCCGGGTGTCCCTGCGCGCCGGGCCTGTGGACAACTCCGGCGTGTTATTCAGAAGTTATCCCCAAACGCATGGGGTGTGAGTTCTCCACAAAAGTTGTCCACATTGTGGATAGTTACGGGCGTGTAATTCCTCGAACGGTTTCGTCGCTTGTTCGCCTCACGGTGCGTGTGGCGGGCGGCAATGGCGTTCGAACAGCGCATTTGTTCGGGTTGTGGAAGTAGTGCACAGGTTTATCCACAGGCTGTGGATACCCGCTTATGCACAGGATTGTCCACAGCCTGTGGATAACTTCGCGCACGAGCAGTGCACAACCCCGCACCGCGTGTCGCTTCCGCACATTCGCGGGCAGGGGTGGTAATGGGAGCATGCAAAAAGCCCGGGCCCTCCTGGTGTGGAGGGCCCGGGCGGTGGGGCGTCGAGAAGCGCCTAATTAGAAGGTGCCCTCGAGCTTGCGGCCGAAGTCAGACACGGTGGCATCGCGGGAGTCGATGTCCTGGTCGTTGTCGTCGGACTCGTCGCCGTCCAGACGGCCGGTCTGGGTGGCGGTCATGTAGTTGTGCAGGCGGCCCTCGGAGGTCTTGCCGTCGCCGAAGTTGAAGGAAGCAACTGCAACCTCTTCGCCAGCCTTGATCGGGTTAGCCAGGGTGACCTCGAAGGTGCGGACGCCCTTCTTGCGGTCGAAGCCCAGGTCGCGGACGTGTGCGCCCTTGTGGCTGTTGGCGGTAATCAGGCGGTCGACGCCCTCCGGGCCCTCAGCGGTCTTGATGTCAACGCGGAAGGTGACGGCCGGGAACTCGCCGTAGTAGCGGTCGGTGCCGACGTTCTTGATGCGCAGCGCGGTGGTGCCTGCGAAGCCGGAAGCCTTCCAGGAGGAAGAGGTGAAGTAGGGCTCGAGGTCGAGCGCCTGCTGCTCGCGCTCTGCGGCCTCTTCGGCGGTAGCGCCCTCGGTGTCGGTCTCCTCGATGGTCTCCTCGACCTCGGTGTTCTCGGACTCAGCGACCTCGTTGGCCTCATCGTCCTCGACGACCTCGGTGCCCTCGTCGGTGATGTCCTTGTTGGTCACGTCGGCGGCCTCGTCGTCGTTGACCTTGGTCACGTCATCGAGGTTCTCGCCCTCGCGCAGCTTGTTTACTTCGTCCTCGAAGTTCGGGTTCTCGTCGTCAACAGGCTCGGTGACCTGCGCGCCCTTGTTCGGGGCCCAGGAGGCGGCCGGGGTGTCGTAGTTCTTCACGCGCACCTCGTTCTTGACCGGCATGTTAGCGATCCACGCGGTCGGGGTGGCCCAGGTGCCGTTCGGGCGGCAGCGCTGCTGAGTACCGGTCATGGTGACGGTGCGGAAGCCGTAGGTTGCCTCGCCGGTGTTGCCGGCCGGGACCTCGTAGGGGCCGATCTTCTGGCCGACGGACCAGGACAGGGAGCCGGAGACATCCCAGCCGAGCGACTTGGCCAGGGTGTAGCCGATAGTGCCCTGCAGGCCATCCTTGGAGCCGGTGCCGCCGATGTTTAGGGTCTCGGTCTTGGAGCCGTTGACGGAAGCGGAGATCTGCTGGGTGCGGGACAGGTCCTGGGTCAGGTTGACCGGGTTGTCGGTGAGGTTGGTGGTGGAGATGGTGCCCACCGGCAGGAAGTTGTCGGTGACCTTGTAGACCACGGTGCGGTAGTCCTCGGTGGAGTTGCAGACCGGGCGAGCGTTGAGCACGTTTGCCTTGATGTGGTCGGAGCCGCGGTAGGTGTGGATGATCGGCAGTGCGTCGTTGGTGGCCGGGGTCTCCGGGCGGGACTCCTCGTTGGTCATCGCGTGGGCGGGGAGGGCACCGCCGGCGATGGCCAGGGCGGCCGCGGCGGCGATGGCAGTGCGGAAGCTGCGCATGTAGTTGTCCTTTCGGAAGTGAAGTACGAAATGCAAGTACGGTATGACGTTCCTTAACGTCCTGTGAAGTATTTATAGCGGCTAAGCTGAGATCGTGCTGAGTGATAGGCGTCATATCCGCCCATATGGGGGTGGAGGGATGATGTATAGACAACCAGAGAAAACCCAATAGTCCAGTTACACGCCATTTAGGGAAACATGTGAATAATAATCAGAGACCCATTTGCACAACAGGACCCTGAAGAAATGGTGATAGTTCACCTAAATTAGGAGCAGCAAAAAAGCGGGCACCCATCGGGTACCCGCCTTGCAAGCGCAGTGCGAAACGCTAGCGCCAGCCCATCGTCATGAGCAGGCCGACGATCATGCCGGCGAAGCCGATGGCGTAGTTCCACGGCCCGAGCTCGGCGAGCAGCGGAATCTGGTCAGCGGCCAGGTAGAAGACGATGATCCAGGCCAGGCCGAGCAGCATCAGGCCAAACATGATCACCTTGTACCAGGTCGGCGTGCCGCCGGTGTTGATCTTCACCGGGGTGCGCGTGGCGGTGCTTGAGGCAGTGGTGACGGGCTGTGCGTCCTTCGTGACTTTTGCTTTAGGCATTGTGCTCTATCGCTTTCTACTGGGGGATACTGGCCTGGGTTTGCAGGGCGTTACAGGCCGATTCCGCGGAGCGCGTCGCCCAGCGGGCGCCCATTGGCGTTCTGACCCGCCACTTTACCAGGCGGCGGTCCCGCCGCATTATTCCTCAATGGGTTGAGCTCGGCGGCGTCGAACTCCCAGAGGTTGTAGCCGATGGCCTGGTCCTTGCGGATGAGCTCGCCAACCGGTGTGCCTTGGTGGCCGATCAGGCCGGCGTCGACCATCGCCCCGGTGGGCACGGTGGGCCCTGCCACGAGGCGGCCGTTCCAGCCCGCTTCGCGCAGCTTCTGGTCGGCCTCGTTGACGTCCATGCGGGTGATCTGCGGCATCGGCATGAGCATCCCGTTGGAGACGCGCAACTCGACCGTGGTGCCGGTCTCGACCTCGGTGTTCTCGCCGGCGACGGCGATCACCTCGCCGTCGGGGCGCTCGGAGTCGATGCGGGTCACGGTGGCGCGCAGCTCCAGCTGCGACAGGGTTGCGGTGGCCTGGTTGACGTTCAGGCCCACCAGGGAGGGCACCTGAACCTTCTCGCGCCCGGTGGACACGGTGATGGTGACCTTGCTGCCCTTGGACAGCTGCGAACCGGCCGCTGGGTGCTGGGAGATGATCACGCCCTCGGGCACGTTCTCGGAGGCCTCGCGGCGGATGTCCTCGTTGAGCTCTAAGCCCGCCTCCTCAAGCGCGGCCTGGGCTTCCTGGGGGTCCATGTCGGTGAGGTCCGGCACGTCGGTGACTTCCTTGCCACTGGACACGTTCAGCGTGATCAGGGTGCCGTGCTGCAGTTCGGAGCCAGCGGCCGGGTTGGTGCTGATCACATCGCCGCGCTTGAAGTCGGGGCTCGGCTCGTCGCTTACCGCGACCTGGAAGCCTAAGCCCTCGAGCTCGGCGATCGCCTCGTCGCGCGGCTTGCCGGTGACATCCGGCACCTTCACCATCGACTCCTCGACCTTGCTGTTGCCCCCGTTGTCGCTCGGCGAGAAGTAGGAGTAGGCCAGCCAGGAGGCGGCGGCGAGCAGAATCACGCCGAGTATCGCCGCGACCCACTTCATCCAGGACGAGGAGCGCTTCTCGTGCGAGCGGCGGTGGTCCTCGTAGCGCGTGGTGCCCTGCGGTCGCGCGGCGACGGCAGGGGCAGGGACGGGCTGGCCCGTCACCACTGTGTTTTCAGCGTCTTCAGCGGCGTGCGCTCCCTGCTGGTCACGCTCCGCGGCGGCGAGGTAGGTGCGGGCAGCGTGGGTGACGCTACCGCGCTCCAAAAGTGCGAGGTCCTCGCCCATTTCGGTCGCTGTCTGGTAGCGGTCCGCCGGGTGCTTCGCCATCGCGGTGAGGATGACGGAGTCCAAGTTGACGGCCTCGTTGTCGGTCAGCGCCGCGGCGGCGTCGGCAGCTCTGCCCTGGGTGCGGCCGAGATCGGCGAGCCGCTCGCTCGGCGGCTGCGGATCCTCCTGGACGTGCATGTAGGCCACGCCGAAGGGCGACTCGCTCTCAAAGGGCGGGGTGGAGGTGACCATCTCGTACATCACGCAGCCGAGCGCGTAGATGTCGGAGCGGTTATCCACCGACTTGCCGCGCGCCTGCTCCGGGGAGAGGTACTGCGCGGTGCCGATCACGGCCGAGGTCTGCGTGTGGACGGAGGAGGAATCGTCGACCGCGCGCGCGATGCCAAAGTCCATCACCTTCACTTCGCCGGTGTTGGTGACCATGATGTTGGCCGGCTTGATGTCGCGGTGGATGATGCCCGCGTCGTGGCTGGCCTGCAGCGCCTTGGCCACCGGCCCGAGCAGGGCGGCGGCGCGCTGGGGGGCAAGGGGGCCTTCCTCGCGGATGATGTCGCGCAGGTTGCGGCCGGTGAGCCGCTCCATCACGATGAAGGGCACGTCCACGCCCTCGACGGCTTCCGCGCCCGTGTCGTAGACGGCCACGATGTTGGGGTGGTTCAGCCGCGCTGAGTTCTGCGCCTCCATGCGGAAACGCTCGCGGAAGTTCTCGTCGCGCGCCATGTCCATCTTGAGCATCTTGAGCGCGACGGTGCGCCCCAGCACCGTGTCGGTGGCCTCGTAGACGTCGCTCATGCCGCCGGTGCCGATGACGTCACCGAGCTCGTAGCGATTCGCGATCATCATTGCCCGTTACCTCCGAGGATATCTTCCAAGTTAGGCAATTCTATCCCACCAGCCCCATCACCAGTCCCGCCAGGCTGGGTGGGGGCTGTCTCTTATACACATCTCCGAGCCCACGAGACGCTACGCTATCT
>OJLW01000458.1_pt1 | contig 20492 bp, 15 predicted proteins | sample 1597021 | NCBI WGS metagenome assembly OJLW01 (sample SAMEA3904676, study PRJEB24821) | metagenome | biome: Builtin; feature: hospital; material: surface | place: USA | collected 2013-06-03
AGATAGCGTAGCGTCTCGTGGGCTCGGAGATGTGTATAAGAGACAGATACTATGTGCAGCGGAACCAATCGTCGCTCGTTGCCTTTGTGATCGGCAAGCAATTCACGCCAGGCCAAGGTGTGCATATCATCGGTGCGCACACAGACTCGCCCCATCTGCGCATTCGCCCGATATCCAAGCGGTCCAAGGAAGGGTACCTGCAGTGCTCCGTCGAGACGTATGGCGGTGGCCAGTGGCACACATGGTTCGACCGGGACCTCAGCCTAGCGGGCCGTGTGATTGTCGCACAGGATGCATCGCGCTTCGTGTCTCGACTCGTGCACATCCAGCGGCCTCTGCTGCGTGTGCCGACGCTGGCCATCCATTTGAACCGTTCCGTGAACGAGGCCTTTACCTTCAATCACGAGGACCAGCTTCAACCTATACTAGGTCTCGCCTCCATGCTGAACGAGCCGGATCAAAGCATGGCAGCCGTGCCCGGACTCTCTGCGAAGCACCATCCCGTGCTCCTGGAACTGTTGGCACAAGAGCTAGATGTGCCTGTGAGTGCCATCCAGGACTTTGAGCTGTCTCTCTACGATACGCAGCCACCAGCCGTGGGCGGCGTGTCCAACGAATTCCTGTTTGCACCGCGTATCGACAATCAAATGAGCTGCTTTTGCGCCACCGAGGCCCTCGTGGCCTCCGTGCTGGACCTCGACGCCCTGAACACATCCCAAAGTATTCGCGCTATCGCCCTGTTTGATCACGAAGAGGTTGGCTCCGTGTCGAACCAAGGTGCCGAGTCCAACTTGCTATGGAGCATGATCCACCGCCTGTCTCACTTGCATGTGAACGGCGTCGAGGACAGCACGGCGTCATCCGCCGCTGACCTGAGCGAGCAAAGTCTGGCGCGCTCGTTCTTGATCAGCTCCGATACGGCGCACGCCGTGCATCCCAACTACGCCTCTGTGCATGAACAAAACCTGCGACCGCACATGAACGCCGGACCCGTCATCAAGATCAATGCCAAGCAGCGCTACGCATCCAATGCGGCCACGTCGTTCCTGCTTCGCCGTGTTGCTCAAAAGGCCGGGGTCCCTGTGCAAGAATTCGAGGTGCGCAACGATTGTGCATGTGGCAGCACCATTGGTCCCATGCTCTCCAAGATGGTCCGCACCGTCGACGTGGGGAATCCGCAGCTGAGCATGCATTCCATTCGCGAAGTATGCGGCTCGCACGACGTCGACTACAAAATTCGTCTTTTTGTCGAGTTTTTCCGGTCGTTTGAGCAGGTGGATCGAGAGCTACACATCGATGATTAGGTCGGTGCTACACGCTCCCAAATTTGGAGGTAGGACTCGCCCAAAAACAGCATGTGCGGATCGACTCGCTCCACGAGGTCGTCGTGCATCTGGAACCACTGCGGCGGCACATGTCGGGTATGCAGCTGCGCACTCCATGTACTCTGGTCACGGACCGTGCCTGCTGTCGCCTCGTGCGTTATATTAGCCATCAGCTTGTACGTAGTACCGAGCTGTGGATCCGGTGCATCCACCAGCGCCTTCACATCCAGCCCCATGGGCGAGAAGTGCACGACCGTCGTATTGCGCTCATCGATGAATCGGTTTCGTGTGAACCGCCGAAAGTGAAGAATGAGATACGGAGGAAGGTGCTTGATTTTGTGACGGCGGATAGCGCCATGTACATCTTGGTTGGTCTTGCCATCATACTTGGCAAGCAAGTGGGCGAGAGGCACCTGAGGCATCATGTTGTCCGACCCATCTGGAAACACCGGTAGCGGCGGCAAATCCATCGCCAAGAAAAGAAAAGGGACCTCGTCGACGCGCACAGCTCTGTCGACACGAACGGCCGACGACGCACTCTCTTCCAGCCCCGTCCGGACAGCCACATTCTGTGTTTCAAGACGCATGGCGCCTTGGAAGATGTCAGTGATGATCGACGACGTTTTTCGTGCCATCGAGGCACTGCCGCCCACCAAGTCACGATGCAGCTGATTTAGGAGCCATCCAAGGAAATCGACGGGATCACAGGCTTCCGAGGCCGTAAAGCGCCCGTGACTCGCTTGTGACACCTGCTGCAGAAACTCGTGCGGCGAGACTTGGCGCTTGAACGCACGTGGATTCCACAATCGGCGAACAAGTGTGCCAAACCGTCTCAAAAGCTCCGTGCCATCACTTCCGGGCTTTCGACGAAGAAAAAAGTCGCGAAGTGGTGCCACGTGGGACAAGGCTTGCAGTACCACATTGATGGCCTCGTGATGCGCCGTATTATTCAGGCCCAGAAACCCGGGAACATATGTGCGCGCATGCAAGTCGCGCGACAGTTGCGCGGGTGCATCAAGCTGCGCTAGCTGCTCATCCGAGAACGTGAGCTCAAATTGATACTGGATATCAGCGAGCGACGGGTCATCGACCGCGTAATTGTCCGGCAATACGTAGACCCGCGTCGTATCGAGGTGCATAAACACATGATGAGATTCATCAATCGAGTGAAAGTAGGCATGGGTCTTGGGCCCTCGACCTTGAAAGTACTTGCCACAAACCAGGCAGGCATACACGTTGGTGCGCGAAAGCGAGACGCTGCACACGCGCTCCACGTCAAAATCTAGACGATCACGATGGATCGTGTCCAAGTATAGGTCACGTCGCACACAAGCCTTTCGCGCCACTTTGGATGCTTGTTCTTCCCAATATTCTGCCCCTTTTACCTCTTCCTCCGGAGTACGGGGCCGCTTTTGGCCAGCCTCTGGAGCGGCGGCATTCTGGTCGGACGCCATGGCGCGGTGGAACAGCTGTGGTGCAGCCTGCGCAACACGAATGCAGAAAGTGTATTAGCTAAGCAATGCACTAGGTCATGATAAGCTCCCGTAAATGACGCAATACTGATCTGCGAGCTAAAACAGAGCGATAAAAAAGAGGAGGACATGGGGAAAAAATGGTGCCGGTCAACGACATGTTTGAGCCCGAAAAAGAGCATGAAGAAGAGGTGCCTTTGCGCTCGCAGCTCGACCCGGCCGTGTACAAGAGCTTGGAGCGGAATGCGTGCCTAAAGATAGACCTGCAAGTGTTGCCCTTGTGTCTTTTGCTGTACCTTCTCTCTTTCCTTGATCGAACCAACGTTTCCCAGTCCATGATGGACCGCGGCGAGACACGTCCCGACGGCAGTATCAAGGATCCAGGCATCATGACCTCTCTCGACATGACGCCCCACCAATATGCAACCGCCTTATCGGTTTTATACCCCACGTACATGGTATTCGAGATCCCTGCCAACCTCATGATCAAACGGGTGGGTGCGCGGATTTGGATGCCGTTTCTCGTCATGGCATGGGGTCTTGTCGAAACACTGCAAGGCCTTGTCACGTCGAAAACAGGACTGTATATCTGCCGTGTGTTTCTCGGTTTAACGGAGGCGGGTATTATGCCAGGTATCACCGTGTATTTGACCTTTTTCTACAGGCCCAACGAGCTTCAGTACCGCCAGGCATTCTTTTTCACGGGCACCTCGCTCAGTTGTGCATTTTCTCCGCTTCTGGCCGTTGCTATACGGAAAATGGACGGCATCGCTGGTCAGCACGGTTGGCAATGGGTGTTCTATCTTGAAGGTATCTTCACCGTATTGGTTGGATTTCTATCCTACTTTTTGCTCTCAAATGAGCCTGCTGATTGTGCTTTGTTGTCACCTTTGGAGAAGCGTGTGGCTGTGGAACGCCTGCAGGAAACGAGCGACAGATATACAAATCACGACGATCTGGCCACGAAGCTGAAACAAACCGAGCCAGATGTAAGTGAAGACGAAGCACCTCGTTACGTCGCCTCGACATGGTCTCGCGAAGTGTGGCGAGCATTCACCGATATTCGCTGCTTGCTTATCTCGGTCTTGGGCTTTTGCATTAGTATGCCCATTTTCTCGCTCGCGTACTTTATGCCAAGTATTGTCAAAGGAATCAATGACGACTATACCACCGTGGAGTCTATGCTCATGTCTTGTCCACCTTTTGCCGTGTCGTTTGCTTTCAGCCTCATAATAGCTGTGGTCTCTGATCGCACCCGCCAACGCTACTTCTGTATGGTGGCGTGCTATGTGCTTTGTATTGTGGGTTTGGCAGTAGCATTGGGATGCAATGACTCCATGACAAGGTACGGCGGTATTATCATGGTCACATCAGGCGGTTATGCCGGTCCACCTTGTCTGCTAGCATGGATCGCAAACAACACAGCCGGACATTACAAGACTGCGACAGCCCTAGCCATGATCATTATCCTGGATAATTGTAGTGGACTAGCCTCGGCTTGGCTATTCAACACCAAAACGGAGGCACCTCGTTTCACGCGAGGCATCTCTACAAATCTCGCCATGTCGGTTCTGGGTCTTATCCTAGCCACGATTCTGGAGCTGTTGATCATGCACGAGCGCAGGCAGCGTGCTCGTGGTCGCCGCGATGAAGCAGTTCTTGCGCTGTATAAACGCACTCGATGGACTGAGGAGCAGCTTCGTGAGTATATGGGAGATGACCACCCGGAGTTTCACCTGGAGCTGTGAGCACTTGGGAACTGCGCACGTGTATATGGTACGCCCTATCCTTTTGAATGTGTGTTTTTACGGTGCCGCACAGCATGACATGTGTGCCACACAGCCGTATGAAACATGATGGAAGACGGCATACTTGTGATGGGGATCTAGCCTTCAACAGGAAAACATTCAACTTCAGTTTTTACTTAGTTTTGTTGTTTTATCATGTTGTGCTGGAAGAGCTTGTGGCCATTGGCACAGGCGCCAAGCCTCGCTTTTGTAGTCTTATTCACATTTTTTAAATTCAGATACGAGGCCATTTTCCCTCCACTTGACCCGCAATGCATCATCCAGTGAGTGTCTTCGCCCAAGTAATGGCTGAAGCCAAGCGCCTGGCACTTTCTCCGATGAGCTCTAGCGAATGAAGAATTTGTACCTATATGCACATCGAACAGTATAAGAACCAATGCATTCTTGCGCCTCGGACATGAGTATCAGCAGGACAAGAGCACATCGTCTCTCGCGCTCTGATTCAGCATCATGGAAGCCAGGCTAGGTGTTCTGCGAATTTTGACTTTGATATTGCTGTTAGCAAGCAAATCGAGTATAATCCTATCCTTTGGAAGGATACTCAGGCGCTATTTTGTTACCTAATACGGTAATTGCTTCGTGTCGGAATCGAGCGTACGTTCCGCTAGCCGTTGCAATGACGGTCTGAATGACGCTGGACTCATGCCCGCACTCAACATGAGCTCACATGGCTATTTCAACGCTCTGAAAAATTAAGGATCGTCGCACTTTTCGACTCTTAACTTATTTGCACTTCGCTAATACAGCGTTATGAATTCTTATTCATAAAGAGAAAATCTGCTTGGGCTACCATTTAGGTGATTGTGGATACTCTACGAGGTCGCGTCAATTACAAGCAAGTTTTGTACATCACCTGCATTTTAGGCGCAGCTAAAAAATGTATTCTGTTATTCATTTCAACTCCAATTTTTGTATACGTTGAAAAAGCAGCAGCGTTGTGTACCGTTCTCGCTTCCGGACGCTTGTAACACTTAAAGATATTAAAATTGCCTGCAACTACCATGCGGAATATGACTGGCATCCGAAGTCAAAATGTAGTCATCGATCTCTTCTTTTCAAAGGCATCTTGACTACATCTTCCGGCATGTTTCATTAGTATTCCCTCAGTCTCTGAAACATGCATGTGTGAGAGGCAACGAAAGGCGCGCACTTAAATGGGAACGTGCTCTGAATGATGTACATGCCGAATGAGAGACAATGAGCTGTGAGTTGCTATTCGTTGATGTAAAACAACGAAATGCATTCTTCTTTCCGTTCGCAGCACAGCGACTTTGTCTTTTCACGAATCCCAGTTTCACGATGCATTTTGTAGTATAGTTCTGAGCATTTCTGCCACTGTCTTTCATTACAATTTTTACACGTTTGTGGGGCAGCTAGGCATTTCTATTTAAGACATAATGATGCCGTACATTTCATTCATACTATTGTTGCATGTAGCCTTGTGATATTGGTGGCAGCTGACTGACTCCGTGATCCTGATCTGCCCAAAATCATGGGTATGACCTAAGTATCGATTGAATTTGTGCTACAATGAGGTTTGATTATGGCCCAAGCATGTATGTTTTATCACCTTGATTGCATGCAGCTCTGTGTCTTACTTTTTGCTTTGTTCGAATGAATCGCGAATAATTCGATGAGGATATCCAAAGTCCGCCACGAAACTGGCAGCGTCCGTCATTAGCGCATAGTTTGCAGGATAATTGTCTCCTAGTTGTTAAATACGAGCAGCTAGGCATTCGAGCACACGCATGATGTAGTCAAATACCGACCTATCTCGAAACTCGACATGTTGATGGTCACGGCTGTAAGGCACCTTTTTTTTCGTTGAGCGTGAGAAGCGCGAGCAAAGATTGTGATCGTCGCACTAAAATTATAAAGAATAACAGAACTATGGTATCAAAAGTGCAAATTTCTTAATAACCTTAACGCATCGTTAAGGCGTAAGAGCCGGGCTTGTAGCGCATTTCTCATCGTATGAACCTGCACAATGTTGGTATGTGCGCCACGGTTTATTGCTGCCGTATGAATAAGCATAAATAAACTATGTGTGCCCCACAAACAAGAACGCGAGCCCCCATGTTGCGATCGCGCGCTCATAGAATTAGCGGTAGAGCAGCTTCAGAATATGCGATAGAGGAATATACTTGCGAGAAACTCATGGCAAGAGAGCTAAATATGGCTAGATTTATATTGTCGACTACTTGTCAAGGTGCTTGCGCATATCAACGCTCCCGACCCAAGAAGCGTACTTGGCCCAGCGTGGCTCGATGAACACGCCATTGGCCTCAGCAAGCACGTCACGATTCTTTGGATCGAGCAAGAATCCAGCAACGAAACACTTGCGACCGACAGTTTCGACCACTTCCGTTTCAATCAAGTAAAACCGATCAGCAGCAACAGGCTTGCGGTAGCGAAGCTCCAATTTACCGGTCACACCTACATGGTGTGGCAAACTGTAGAATGCAGACCTAGCAAGCGCTTCATCAAACAACGTAGCAATGAGACCCCCATGAATCACGCCCTTGTAGCCACACAAGTTCTTGCCGAGATGAACGACCACCATACCGTCGCCTTCAGTCCCACCACCGCTCTTTACACCCTGTTTAGTTTTGGAGAAAACCATGGGAAAACTAGCGAACATATGCGGACCACGCAAGCTACCAGCAGTAAGCTGAGCTTCAAGACTCTCCGGGGGTGCGTCGACAAAAGGACGCGTGATAACGTAGTCTGCCTCTTCTTTCTCCGCGAACGGAGTATGGTACTTGATACCATACTTTTCGCGCACGTTAGTGGCCGATGGCATTTCGTAGGAGCGGGAAATGTGCTCGCGCACGGCAGACAGATTGTGCATGGCTCGCTCAATCTCTGAGCAGTACGCCTCAGTTTCTTGCTCCGACATCTGACCTGCCTTGGTCGAATATGGTGTAAAAAGAAACGGGATTGACCGCGGAGGGTATTTTGCACCGATCAAGTAGCACGAACCTGCAGCAGAAGCACCGGTCAATAGCCAGAACGCCAGGGAACGGTGGCCAGACTTGGCGGACGGTCGCTGAGCTCGGCCGGCTGAGAAACTTCGTTGAGACACAGCGACTGAATACATCATGCGATGTGATGATATTGCATGGCGCGAAAGACTCGAGCCGCTTAATAGGCGCTGCATATGTACGGTCAAGACAAACGGGCTCGTGCTATTTATTTTCGGTGGGAGGCCCTAGGTCGACTCGAATTTATGCTTACTAAGCAGGCCACGTCAGCTTTGGGGCTAACCGAGTACGCCTTGACCAGAGCCTCGACAAGGAGCCATGGCCGAGGTGCAGCATGATAACAGTGCAGAGCATGTTGTCTCGGAAAAAAAAGACTTGAGTGCTAGCGATGATGTACCAGATTCATTTGGTACTATGACAAAGGATGACAAGCGCGCATTCATTTTGCTTGTGGTCCTGTATGCGTTACAAGGCATTCCGGTTGGTCTGACATTCGGAACAATGCCCTTTCTGCTCAAGTCGCATGTAGGCTATGGCGGACTGGGTTTTTTCATGCTCAGCACGTACCCTTACTCGATCAAGCTATTGTGGAGTCCTATTGTCGACAGCTATTTTGTCAGTTCATGGCGTATTCCTTGCACGAAGTGGGAGCTGTATCTGGGCCGGCGAAAAAGCTGGATCGTACCTGTGCAGATAATTGTTGGACTGACATTTATTGCATTGGCTAAGAATATTGACGCCCTTATGGAACGCGCAGATACCTTGATTAGCCTTATCACATGTGTGTTCTTTGCCTTGATTTCACTGGCAGCGACGCAGGACATTGCTGTCGATGGTTGGGCCCTCACGCTGCTATCGAAGAATAGCTTAGGATATGCTTCAACGGCTCAAACTATCGGCGTTAACCTCGGCTACTTTATGAGCTTCACCGTATTTCTCGCACTGAATAGTGTAGAAGCCTGCAACAAATATCTTCGCTGGACTCCCAAAAATACGCCCATTCTTACTTTGTCTGGATACCTGCAGATGTGTGGTGTGGCATTTATTTGTGTAACACTGTGGCTCTTGTTTTATCAAAAGGAAGCAAAGGAAAGTGAACGCATGGAGATTCGCGAAGCATACTCTACGATTTGGCAGATTTGCCAACTCCGACATGTACAGTTGTTTTTAATTGTTCATATGATCTGCAAGATTGGATACCAAGCGAATGATGCAGTAACCGGGCTCAAACTTGTAGAGCGCGGACTTGGCAAAGAAGACCTGGCGTTTGCCGTGCTTGTCGATTTTCCATTCCAGCTTTTATTCGGTTATTTGACCGCCACTTGGTCTCGTGGCGATAAGGCACTGCAGCCTTGGATGGTAGCTATGGTGTTTAAATTGCTATTTGCTGCCATGAGCATGGGTGTGGTGGCCGGTATGTCAGCGGATGGCAGTGAACCGATCACGACATCGTACTTTCTACTGATTTTGTTCTCTACAATTCTCAACAGTTTTGCCAGTACGGTTCAATTTGTGGGAATTACCGCATTTCACACACAAGTGGCTGATCCAGTAATGGGTGGCACGTATATGACGCTGCTTAATACCATCAGCAATCTGGGCGGAACGTGGCCAAGGTATTTTGTTCTCAAAATGGTTGACTTCTTTACGGTTTCGATGTGCCGGCCGCCGCTAGACGTGGATTTCAACAAGATTGAAAAAATGCTCCATATGTCCAATGCTTCGCTATCGCTTGGCGAATGTAAGTCAGAGGCTGGCTTGGAGCATTGCAGCAAAATAGGTGGTACGTGCGCCACCATTCGCGATGGCTACTTCGCTACGAGCACGATATGTATCGCACTGGGCGTGGTGACATTTGTATTCTTCATTGTACCTATCTGCCGTCGCCTCCAACGCATAGCCCCAAGTGAGTGGCACGTTGTGTCGCACGCGCAGAAAAAGCATTAGTCGCATGTACAATAGCATTTCACAATGGGCAGAATGACAACGGTTTTCACGTGATTCCACCCCATGGGGAAGAGCCAGGCTCATGAACAGTTCGAGTCACCCAATTCTTTCATTACCATGTCGACGACTGAGTATTCGATTACCGTGCTGCCAGGTGATGGCATCGGTCCTGAAGTAATTGAACAGGCTGTCCGTATATTGGAGCATATCTCCAACAAGTCTTCGACGTTCAAGCTGCATATTGAATCGCACGATTTTGGTGGTGCGGCTATCGACTCGTCGGGCGAGCCATTGCCGGAGAGCACGCGTGTGGCCTGCAAGAAGGCGGACGCCATTTTACTTGGTGCTGTAGGTGGTCCCAAATGGGGTGTAGGTAAGGTCCGCCCTGAGCAGGGACTATTGGCGATCCGAAAAGAGCTTGACTTGTATGCCAATGTGCGGCCTGCGCTATTCCCATCCGAATCGCTTCTAGAACACTCCCCCCTGCGCCCTGAGATAGCCAAGGGCACTGAATTTATTGTAATCCGAGAGCTTGTCAAGGGCCTCTATTATGGCGATCGCAAGGAGGCGGACCTTAGCACGCCTGACGCCAAGGGTGAGGCATATGATATGATGGTGTACGACAAAGCCGATGTACAGCGTATTACGCGTCTCGCAGCCTATCTCGCGATGCAGTCTTCACCACCCACAAAGATTCATTCCATCGACAAAGCGAACGTACTTGCCACGAGCCGTTTGTGGCGTCATGTCGTCACAGAAACGATCGAAAAGGAGTTTGGTGACAAGGGCGTAGAAGTGGATCATCACCTTGTAGATTCGGCTGCTATGGTGATGGTATCGAATCCACGCAAGCTAAATGGTATTGTGCTGACGGAAAATATGTTTGGTGATATCCTCTCAGACGAATCGTCGGTCATTCCTGGATCGCTCGGTCTACTGCCCAGTGCATCGCTCTCGGAATTACCTACGGGCGATAAGCCATGCAAGGGATTGTACGAGCCGATTCACGGCTCGGCCCCTGATATTGCGGGACAAGGCATTGCCAACCCCGTTGGCACTATCCTGTCAGCTGCATTGCTTCTTCGATGGTCCCTGGGCAAAGAGCATGAAGCGACAGCCATTGAACGGGCCGTGCGCAAGACACTTGATTCGCCAGATATTGGCGGATTTGGCCTGCGTACGCGTGATCTTGGTGGCCAAGCCTCGACGAAGGACGTGGGTGACAAGGTCCTAGCCGCTCTCGACGACTTCCTCCCGTAAATCCTATGTAGCCCTCGGCGCTTTTTCGCTAGTCCCATGGCGGCTCGTGCACGGACCTATATTCGGCCGAATTATGTCATGCATAGCGGCGCGCGACCCTTAGATTTTGGCCGCCTACGCCAACATTTTAGCTGGGTGACACACGGCGCCTACCCCTGCAGGTCTCATGGGAGGCAACCCGAAGGGGTACGACGATGAGCATAGGAGCTCTGTTACTGGCGTATCAAATAGTGGTCACGATGTGTTGCCGACATCAAGTCGAAAGATTACCATGTCCCCGTCGCGTGTAGGCTCGGAAGAGTCTGCCGGTGGCATGAAGAGGACAGATTCGCTTGCCAGTTTGCGTGTGCTGGCCCAGCTCATTGATGGGCGTACGGGGTACTTTGAGGAGGCGCGTATGAGTGAGAGTGCGCTTGCTGACATCAAGAATGCTGGAGTGCGTGAATTTTACACGCAGCAAAATGAGCACCTGGATGGCTGGCGCGAGGTCGATGAGGTGCTCGAGAGTCAGTTCCCGACTGAAGTTATGCGGCGCTTTGTCATACCTCAACATATAGTGGCAGCTGAAGGCGCTGCGGGAGATACTCACAATGATCGAATGGGCGACGATATCGACGATGCCATCATCACGGATGATGAGGGTGAATCATTAAGTGTACATCCTTTTTCATATCACGCTGGGCGTCGTGGACGCGGCATTAGTGAGCGTGCGATGACCTCGATTTCAGGCATGCTGACCAAGGAAAGAATGGCCATGCGTGGTAATTCGTGTGCCGAACTGGCAGCGGAGAGTCTGCAGGACCTGTCGACGTCGATACAGCTCTCTGAGGCCAATCGCGAGCACAAGAGTCTCGCTGACCTACTTGAGAGGCCTGACATGGACTTTTCAAAAGATGATAGCCCTTATCTACGATTTGAGCGCAAGTCACAGAACAAAACTCGTCGGAACAGGTCGCTCCTGCGAAAAATGCTTTCAGAGCACCCTGTGATGGACGAGCATGCGCCGAGCACTTCTCATCCAAAGCTGGTAGAGCAGTTGAACTATGGCTCGGTGTCGTCGACTCTACCCTCGTCTTCCTCAACTACCAAACCAGCGAGCATGGCTGTGTGGACCAAGGCTGACCATGAGCGTGATCAGCTCTTGCAAAATGTCCCTACGCATCAGAGAAAGCAAGATTCAGATGCTCTAGTCAGATTTTACATCAACATCAACCTACTGTTAAATTTGTTACTGGTGGTCGGAAAGATTGTGGCGGTGTGGTCGTCCAACTCCGTGTCGCTGTTGGCTAGTTTGGTCGACAGTGTACTGGATTTGCTATGTACAATTGTCATCTTTATCATGTCTCGAGCCACGGCATATCGGAGCTGGCACACGTTTTACAAGTATCCTGTGGGAAAGCGACGCTTGGAGCCACTGGGCGTGCTTATCTTTAGTGTGTTGATGGTCGTGTCGTTTTTGCAGGTGCTGCTAGAGTCAGTCAGTCGACTGTGGGACATGTGGCTAGGACGCTCTACCGAGAAAGATTTAACGCTCCCCATGGTGGGCATTGTCTTTATGGTGATGACGATTGTGACCAAAACGATCATGTGGATGCTATGCCGTTCCCACAAGAACTCGAGTATGCATGCGATTGCGCAAGATTCGGAAAATGATGCCATGTTTAATATGATCTCGCTGATTTTTCCTATCTTAGGACAGTATCTTGGACTTGGCATACTCGACCCTATCGGTGGCGCGGGTCTGTCGATCTACATCATCTCCGAGTGGGTCTCCACGTTGGCAGATACGACTGACAAGCTCACTGGCAAAGTGGCCAGTGCCCAAGACGCAGGCAGGTGTTTGTATTTGGTGTCGCGATTCTCGCTTGTGAAGGCCATTTCAGGCTTTGAGATGTACCATGTGGGTGACACCATGGTGGCCGAAGTGGATGTCGTACTTCCCATGAGCTTCAAGCTAAAGGAAGCGCATGATCTCGGTGAAATCATCACATATTGCATCGAAAGTCTGACGGGAATCGAGCGAGCTTACATCCACTTGGACTACAATCCTAGTGGGCAGTCAGGTCACATTGGCCAACGCGGCTAAGTTGGCTTACTACATAGGCTTGCATCGAGTGGAGAATCACAGGGCACAGACCGCCTTCCTAGTAACTATGACGAGTCTACTTCGCAGCCGTTTGTGGACCGCATCGCCCGTGCTGCGGCTGCGTCCGGCTGTGCCTGTGAACGGATCGACATACGCTACCACGGCGCGTTTGCTTTCCCGCGCTCCGTCACAGCCTTCATCGACCAAATCACGAGCACCTCCCTCAGGTGGCGTTGGTAGCATCACGATCAAAGCTGGTGTCTTGTTTGCCGGTCTCTCTGCTTTTGCGATTGCTTTGACTGTGTATGGAGTCTGGGATTACTTTGCTGCGTTTCGCGTGTGGCCCAAAGAGCTACGTGAGCCACTGCGGGCCGCCGTCAAGGCTCAACGGAATGGCAAATGGAAGCGCAGCGAAAAGAATTTCCGACACGCTCTGGAGACGGCCAGGATGCTAGGTGCCGAGAAACTAGGCAAGGATCCTCTGCTTAAGACGACAGGCATCGCGATCGCTCTCTCGGCTGTGCTAGAGGAACAGGGTGCATGGCAAGAAGCGATACAAGTGTACTTGGATGCACTCGAGGAAGTGCGCCAGACGCAACAAGGAGCCTCAGAGCCGAAACGCACACCACAAGAGTGGATGCGAGCCGTTGCTCTTGCTCAGAAAATTGGTGATATCGCGCAGAAGCCTGGTGTCCACGCACCGAGCATGGCTCATGGACCCAAAACTATTACAGAGGAGCCGTGCGAGAGTTACTTGGCCTGGAGTGTAGAGGAAATGATGCGCTTGGTTCGAGGTCCAAGCAAAGAACCAGTGCATCTCGAGGACTTGCCACTGCCGCCCTGGGTAGATCGTCAAGATCTCGGAGCGAGCGTCGAAGCACTGGGCGCCTTTTATGCCAGTCGCGGCATGGCAGAGTATGCGGTGCCATTGTATGTGCAGGCCATTTCTATGCTTTTACCAACGAGGAGGAACAGAGATGCAGCAAATGATTCGCCACCGCCTACAGTAGCAGAACGATGTCATGCTGCGATCCTGATGAACAACATCAGTCAAGCACTCACGCAGTTCCATACCGACCCAGGAACGATGCAGCGCGCCATTGCATGGGCGATGAAGGGATTGGATTTGGTCAGTCTTACCTCATTCCGCGCCGGCTTCTTGAGTGATATGCCATCGGAAGAGCGAGATTGGCTGCTTCAATTCAGTGGATTGGATCCACAGCGCATCGGAGGCGTCGCCAAGACAGTAGAGGCAGAGTCCGACGTGCGTCTAGCGCATGTCAAGCAGCAGTGCCTCGGCACGCAATTTGTGCTGCTGTACAACCTTGGCATGTTCTACTCCATGCAAAATGACAAGGCCACGGCACGAATACTCTTTCGACGTGCGATGCGACAAGCAGACAGAATGCAGCTGCGAGACGCTCGATCACAGTGTGCTAGAGCGATTGCTAGGCTTGACCGTGATGGCGACGCTCAGACTTAGCGTATCGCTCATCCTTGTCTCCATGACGTTCCCACACTTTGCTTGGCCATCCAAAGAAGCGACGCCCCGCGACATGTGCAATGGTCCGCTGAGCCGCGCGCGGTCTTTGCGTCATGTCGAGATGGACAGGCGGGGGCACGTCAATGCCCAACTCGGCACGTAGCTCATCCAGAGGCTGCTCGAATCGACGCTCCCAAGCTATACTTATGAGGGGTGTTCGCACAAGCTGTCCGAGTCGCCAGGCCCAGTCAGCTAAGCCGACGAGCTGCGGAGTATCGAGGGCAGTGGTGCGTTGCGATAGCAGTGCCTGGCCGTCGTCACGTAGAATTCGTGCGCTGCCACCGATGGCCGAAAGAACGGCCACAGGCAAATGCATATGCGAGGCTTCAAAGTACTTGACAACGGTTTCGCCCAGCGTAGAGGTTGGCATGCCAAGAAGCACATGATAAAAGTCGTGTGTCTCGCGGTAGCGCTGAATGACATAGCGTGTCTCGAACGTCGGCATGTACTGTGCCTCGCACCGCCCATCTGGACTGACGTGATTCGCACGCAGCCATTCGAACCATACGCGCCCGAATGAGTCGGTAGGCAGCTGTGCCAGGGCATCGATATCGATGGTATGAGAGTTGATAGATGGCCGTTCCACCAACAAGCGCCTGCCTTCATGCGTCGACTGCATCTGATATACCAATTCATCAATACGTGGATACGATGAGACTTGCGTGAGTACGGTCAGCAGGTCGCCGCGACGCGGGCTCACAAGGAGGCCCAACGCACTTCCGGTGCCTAGTAGAGCCCGTTCCCAAAATGGTGCACGGATGCCATAGTCAGAATGTTCGTGTACTTCGTGCGCATGCTTACTGGACGATGCCTTGGATGCAAGGCGCGTCGTCGTCGTCAGGGCACGCCGAGTCCCATACGGAACGTATCGGCGCAGCATGATGGAAAGGTCTCCACATAGGATGGGCGATTTTTTTTCTTCCATTCTACCTGCTTCGTCATGCCGCGAGAGTGTGTGCTGTGTGGCCAGGAGCGTGCTGTGCTACGCCGACCCAAAACGGGAGACCTTGTTTGCCGCAACTGCTTTTTTTACGTCTTTGAGACAGAGGTGCACCAGACAATTGTCAATGCTCAGCTCTTCCGGCGAGGTGATCGTGTGGCTATTGGCGCCAGTGGTGGCAAAGACTCGACGGTGTTGGCATACGTCATGAAGACGCTAAATGAGCGGTATGACTATGGTTTACAACTGTTCTTGCTAAGTATTGATGAGGGTATCACAGGCTACCGCGACGACAGTCTCGAAACAGTGAAGCGAAATCAAGAGCAGTATGGCATTCCCCTCAAAGTGCTCGGTTACAAAGAGCTATATGGCTGGTCCATGGATGATATTGTCGCGTCAGTGGGTCGAAAGAACAACTGCACTTTTTGCGGTGTGTTTCGGCGCCAGGCACTCGATCGCGGCGCGGCGTCACTGGGTGTGGACCACATCGTAACAGGACATAATGCAGATGACATGGCGGAAACTGTGCTTATGAATGTTCTGCGGGGTGATATTGCACGTTTAGAACGCTGTACTGATATTGTGACCAAGGGTCCTGATGGGACCGAGGAGGACGACGAACATCAAGGCTGCGGCGGAGGCCAAAGTGGGTTTGGCGGTAGCGGCATTCGACGCAGCAAGCCGTTCAAGTATGCGTACGAAAAAGAGATCGTCATGTATGCCTACTTCAAGCAACTCGATTACTTTAGCACCGAATGCATTTATTCACCGAACGCCTACCGTGGCTATGCGCGCTCCTTCCTCAAGGACCTCGAAAGTATCCGGCCCAGCAGCATTATCGACATCATACACAGCGGCGAGAATCTCCATGTGGCCGGGCAAGTGAAGCGTGCCGTGCAACGTACGTGTGCACGGTGCGGCTATATTTCGTCGAACGAACTATGCAAGGCATGTGTGCTGCTCGAAGGACTAAACCGTGGTGCTCCCTCCCTTGGCATTCGCTCGGACAAGTCACGCGCCGTGCGAGAAGCGCTCGCAGATGCACAGCCAGACATTGGACATACCATTCCCCGTTGGGAAGGTGTACAGCGTTCCAGTGCTACGGCATGGTAACTTTTTTGTATATAGGCAAAAATACAACGGCACGAGAGACCGTGGGTTAACGCTTAAAGATCGTGACGCAGTCCTCGTCTTCCAGCACATGATCGCCACCAACGCGTTGGCCGCGCGGGTGCTTGGCAGACGTGCCCCAAACAACAGCGCACTTGAACTGCTTGAAAATCTCACGGTGAATAGCATTGCAAAAGTCTTCGACGGTACACTTGCCGCGGCGCAAGACGACAGGTGATGTGTAATCCGGTGGGCACTTACGGGGCTTCGTGTACACGCGGACAAGATCAAGCTCGTCCCACATCTTATCAACAAGCTCGTCCACGTTGAGCCACATCCGAGATGAAATAGGCACCGATTTGGGAATCTTATACAGCAGGTCGAGTTCTTCAATCGAAATCGAGTCGATTTTGTTCAGCACATAAATGCATGGAATATATATACGGTTGCCTTCAATGACGTCAATGAGCTCTTCGACCGTGACGTCTTCACGGAACGCAATGTCGGCATTAGAGATGCGGTACTCAGACATGACAGCCCGAATCTCATCATGGTCCAGCTTGGTGAGCGGCACAGTATTGGTGATGGCCAGTCCACCCTTGTCTTTCTTTTTCACAATAACATTCGGGGGCTTTTTGTTGAGGCGAATACCAAAACCTTCCAGTTCTGCCTCGAGAATTTGCTTGTCGTGCAATGGTTTGCACACGTCTAGCACAATAAAGATCAAATTACACGTACGAGCGACAGCAATCACCTGACGACCACGGCCCTTGCCATCTTTCGCACCTTCAATAATACCAGGCAAGTCGAGAATTTGAATACGTGCACCACGCACGACCATGGTACCTGGGACAGTCGTCAGCGTTGTGAATTCATAGGCAGCTGCCTCGGACGTCGTCCCTGTTAGCCCAGACATAAGTGTCGACTTTCCCACAGATGGAAAGCCAACAAAGCCAACACTGGCAATACCCGTGCGTGCGACATCGAAGCCCATACCGCCGCCGCCGCCGCCACTACTGCTCGGAGCGATCAGCTCACGCTTCAACTTGGCGAGCTTCGCACGAAGTTGACCAAGATGATACGCAGTGGCCTTATTCTTCTGCGTGCGGGCCATCTCATCTTCGATCTCTTTGATGCGCTGCACCGTCGTCATATCGTTAGACGATGTGATATGGTTCGCGGTCGTTCCCAAGGTATGTGCAGGAAGAAAAAAAGAGGTGTTGGGTCTCGGCCGAAATGGGCAGATGAACGACTGCCCACGAGCCAACGTAACCATGCGGATAGACTTTAGGGCCCTATCACACCTTGCCAAGGAAGGCTGACGGTATGCATTCCCTGGAACGCACAAGACCGCACGGTCCAGGGCATGGTATAGCTCCTGCGTCAGCAACGAAGCTTGTTATGGCACTGCTTGCCTACGTATTTCACTCCGCTTTCATGGCGGTCCGTGCCTCACCCGTCGTGATGTGGGCTGTACCGACCTCGTCTACGATGACGATGACGAGGCCTCGGGACCATGTAGAGGCACCTATTGAGCATAATGAGCCATGGAAAAAGATTATGGACATTCTTATGATTGCCTTTCTTGTGCTGCTCGGTGGGGTATTTGCGGGTCTGACGCTCGGTCTTATGGGTCTCGATATGGTGAACCTGCAGGTTCTCATGACATCTGGTACAGATCAAGAGAGACAGGACGCGGCCAAGGTCATGCGCCTGCTTGAGCGTGGTAGGCACTGGGTCCTGGTGGTTTTATTGCTCGGTAATGTGATTGTAAATGAAACGCTTCCGATCTTTTTGTCTGAATTTGGCTCTGGACTCACAGCTGTCATTCTATCTACGATCCTTATTGTCATCTTTGGTGAGATCGTGCCTCAATCAATCTGTGCTCGCTATGGCCTCTCCATTGGTGCCCTATGCGCTCCGCTTGTGCACGGAGCCATGATTGTACTGGCACCAGTTGCATGGCCCACGGCCAAGCTCCTCGACTATTGCCTTGGCGAAGAGCACGGAACCACATATCGCAAAGCAGAACTCAAGACGTTTGTTTCTTTGCATCAGCAAATTGGAACCGAGCATTTAAACGATGATGAAGTGACCATCATCCGCGCCGTCCTGGATTTGAACGACAAAACAGTGGCAGACGTTATGACACCTATTGAGGATGTGTACACTTTACCCATTGATCACGTTCTCGATGACGCTGGTGTGGATGAGCTTGTCCAATCGGGCTATTCGCGTGTACCCATTCATGAGAATGACCGCCCCGATGCCATTCTTGGTATGTTGCTCGTCAAGCAATTGATCCAATACGACCCAGAAGATGCTTGGCCCGTCTCGCGCTTCCATCTCACACCTCTCCCAGAAACCTCGCCAGACTTGAACCTACTCGATGCCATCAACTATATGCAGGTGGGTCGCTCTCATATGATCCTAGTGTCTAAGCACCCCGGTGAGCCATCGGGTGCCATGGGCGTGGTAACATTGGAAGACATTATCGAGGAAATGATTGGCGAAGAGATCGTGGATGAGACGGACGTATTTGTCGACGTGCACAATAAAATCAAGGTCGTCCGTACCAAGCCGTCAGGTGCCAAGCAGGACCAATGGCAGCCGCTCATTCGCGGTATCATTGAGCGACGCCGTAAATACGGAGGACCAAAAAATATACCGTTGCACAACAGTTTTGGCACCATGGGACAGGGCCCAATGAGCCGAACGCGCAGTTTCAGTCGTTCTTCTAAATATGGCACGATGCCACAAAGCAAAGCACATGACAAGGTGTCTATCAAGAAGATTGGACACCGACGAACGGGCAGTGGACCACAGAGTGAATTGTCCCCGGGAATGCAAGCAGACAAGACGCCTCTGCAGACGCCCAAGTCCATGTCATCGTCTATCACATTTAGTGACTATGGACCAGAGTCGTTGAATCTCGCCGAGTCCGAGCGCACATTCCAAGCCCCTGGGCCATACATTGTTGAAGCAGTTCATGGTACCAGTGACGAATTTCGCGTGATTACTGTGGCCGAGCTGAATGAAGACACGGCACATGACTTGCATAACAAAGCGGTTCACGAAGCGGTCAAGCAGGCCGAAGAGAGTGCGCATGTATCACAGTTTAATGACGACCCTGGGCCTACATAGATGAACGAACGCTGTAATGACTTGGCATGTTCATGATATACGCTTAACCACCATGCAATGTACTAATGAAGACAACCCGGTCCCCTGACTTTAGTTCGTAGCGCATTTCACCCTCGAGTTCCCAATCGCTATCATTAATGAGAACGAGGATACCCGGCCTAACATGATCATTCTCCACAAAAAGCTCTTCGCGCTCTTTGATCAGGTGTGTACGAATATATTCCACCAGGGTACTCATGGTGGGTCTGTGGCCTCCATCAGACGCCGACGCTGGTAATACAATGTCGTGCGTCTTGGCATGCGGTGGAGCAAGCAACAGTTCTGTACCACCGCTGTCACCATGGTCAGCCCTCTTCGCAAAAACATTTCACATACCCAAACTCGACGATTACGCGCACATCTTGCGCTTCTCCCATGGTACTAAAGAGGCAGTCACTGCTCTGCAACACATACACTACCGCAGTACAGGGGCATGACAATAACGTAATACGACAGGGTCGATGGGGTGGCATGACTCAGATGATTGGACACACAAACATCAAGTAGCTGCACATTATATTGCGATCCAATTAGATCGATGCAGGTACGTGTCAGAGGAATTTTCTCCGTGTTGTAGTTCATTTGACTTCATGTTGAAAAAAATTCCAACAGACATATTCTAACCCCATATCTAAAAGTTTTTGCGCTTGGCATCTAGCGCTTGGCATAGCTTCATCTTCGCCCACAAAGAGGCTAGCACGCCATACGATTTTGGTGCCACCATGACCAACAGACGCAATGTGTATCTGTTCTTTCTAATAGGTCTGACTTTGCCTTATGGCGTCAAGGCGCAGAAGGACACGTCGACGTCCGCCGTTATTTCAACTATCGTCT
>OJLW01000461.1_pt1 | contig 20421 bp, 16 predicted proteins | sample 1597021 | NCBI WGS metagenome assembly OJLW01 (sample SAMEA3904676, study PRJEB24821) | metagenome | biome: Builtin; feature: hospital; material: surface | place: USA | collected 2013-06-03
ATCACCTGGAGCTGGGTGAGACGCTGGGGCTTATCGACGTCAAGCGGGGCGCCAAAGTCGGCGGCGCGCGTTTCTACTACCTCACCGGTGATGGCGCCTTCCTGCAACTGGGTATGTTGATGTTGGCTGCGCAGAAGGCTCGTGAGGCAGGCTTTAAGCTGATGATTCCGCCGGTGCTCGTGCGCCCGGACGTTATGCAGGGAACTGGCTTCTTGGGTCAGCACTCGGATGAGGTTTACTACCTGCCGGCAGATGACCTGTATCTGGTCGGCACTTCAGAGGTGGCTCTGGCCGGCTACCACAAGGAAGAGATCATCGACCTGTCCAAGGGGCCGCTGCAGTATGCAGGCTGGTCTTCCTGCTTCCGCCGCGAGGCAGGTTCGCACGGCAAGGACACCCGCGGCATCCTGCGCGTGCACCAGTTCGACAAGCTGGAGATGTTTGTCTACTGCAAGCCGGAAGACGCCGAGGAGATGCACCAGAAGCTCCTGAACATGGAAAAGGACATGCTGGCGGCGATGGAACTGCCCTACCGCACCATCGATATCGCGGGCGGAGACTTGGGCTCCTCTGCGGCGCGCAAGTTCGATAACGAGGCGTGGGTGCCCACCCAGGGCACGTACCGCGAGCTCACCTCGACCTCGAACTGCACCACCTTCCAGGCGCGCCGCCTGTCCACGCGCTACCGCGATGAGAACGGCAAGACCCAGTACGCCGCCACGCTCAATGGCACCCTGGCTACCACCCGCTGGCTCGTGGCCATCCTGGAGAACCACCAGCAGGCAGATGGCTCCGTGGTGGTTCCGGAGGCCTTGCGCCCATTCGTGGGCAAGGACGTGCTGTACCCCGTAAACTCCTAGAAGAACGCGGTGCGCGGGGCTTTGCGCGCCGCCCTCTCTTGTCCCTCCTCGCTGCTCTCGACGGCGGGGTCTTAGCTGTTTGGAGCACCATGAGCGCTGTGACTAACTTCCTCTACCGGCAGATCACACACATCGGCCGCGGGGTGACTCTGGCCCAGGGGCTCAAGATGCGCTTGTCCGGGGAGGAGAATATCCCGGATAAGGGTGGGGCCGTCATCGTGTGCAACCACACGGGTTTCATGGATTTCCTTTTCGGGGCCTTCTTGGCTTACCGCAAGCGCCGTTTGGTGCGCTACTTGGCTAAGGCCTCCATCTTCCAAGCGCCGGTGGCCGGGCAGCTTTTTCAGGTCATGGGGCATGTCCCGGTGGACCGTATCGATGGCGGGGCGTCGATTGTCAAAGGCATCGAACTAGCCAAGAGTGGGGAACTCGTGGGGGTCTTCGCGGAGGGAACGATTTCCCGCAGCTTTGAAATTCGCAGCATGCGTAACGGTGCGGCGCGTATTGCGCATGGTGCGGGCGTGCCGATTATTCCGCAGGTTATCTTTGGCTCCCAGCGTATTTGGACGAAGGGGCAGAAGAAGCACTTGGGCCGCACGAAGACGCCGGTGCTGATTAAGGCTTTGGAGCCTTATTACACGACGGGCGATTTTGACGCGGATATCGCGGAGGTGCGCCGTCGGATGCAGGAGGCCCTGGAGGGCCTGTGGGCGGAGTATGAGGCGGAGTTCGGACCGATGCCAGCCGGGGAGTTCTGGGTGCCCGCCCGCAAGGGTGGTGGGGCGCCAACGCTGGAGGAGGCTGAGGCCCAGGACTCCGAGGTGGAGTCTGAGCGCTACCGCGTGCGCCGGCTGCGTGATGACCTGACTAACCTCAAGGACCGCGTCTCCGAGGCCACCGTGGAGCTCATGCGGGACCGGATGGCGCTGATGAAGCGGGCTGATTCCGGAGAATCGGGAGCAGAGCTTGGCGACGAGAACGTCGACGCCACGCAAGAAAACGACGGCGCACAAGTTGAAAGCTCAGCTACTGACAAAGGCAAAGAGCGCCCGCGTACTGCTCCAGAGACCCTGGAATGGATCAAGGAGAACCTCAACTCGGTGGTCGAGGAAGCCATGCGCGGCGTCGGGGAAGGCCGCGACAAGGTCACGGAGGTTATGGCGCAACTGAAGTCCGATGTGGTCGAGGCCCAGGCCTCTATGACTGCGAGCAGCAAGGAGATTTTTGCCGGTTCCGTGGTGGAGCAGGGTCTACTTTCTGCGGCGACGCAATCGCGCATTATTGTCTCCCGCCTGCCGCACCGCGTGAAGGCTCAATACTCTGAGGTGCCGCGCGTGATTGTGGCTGATCAGAGCGCGCTCAGCATGGAGGATGGCGAAATTTCGACGCGACTCCAGGAAGCGCTGACGCAGTTGCACCCACAAGTGGAGGAGTTGGTGGTGCTCTCGCCGCAGGGAGAGGTGCTCGACGCTGCAGCCTTTGGCGACCTCCCCCAATCCTGTTGGCGGATCGCCTGTTCAGAAGGTGCTGACGGTGCACAGTTCAACGATGCTCCTGGGGGCGTAGTAGTCACGGCGTCCTCGCCCGCCGAGGGGCTGGCGGCTGTGGCGAAAAGGATCGGAGTCGAGCCTGCGGACCTTCTATTCTTTGCGAATGAGCCTGGTGATGAAACGTTTGCGGAGGGCGGGGAGGGCGTCGCCGTGCGCATGGTGGCGCTTGAGACTGCGCCCATTGAGGTGATTAAGGCTGCGCAGGCGGTGACGTATTCCACTGAGCGCTACGGAATGGCCGAGGTGCTGGAGGCCATGGCGCGCTTGCAGCAGGAGAAGAAATAAGTCTTGACACCCTGGACTTAAGAAGCGTTCGGAACGCCCGTTAGCACCCCCGGAAGGGGGTGTTATTTTATTTTGTCCACCTATGGAATGCCTTAAAAGATCCAGCTTACGGAAGCGGAACTTACGTGTGAGTAGCGTCTCCAGAGAGAAAATTGGGTGATCTATAGCATTGGCAGTGGGAGAAAACTTCTTCTTCATCCGCTATCCGAGCAATTAGCCGAGGAATCGGCACACTGGGTGCGTGGTGGATGAGCACAATATGCTGCGCATACCGTCAACGAGGGCAGGGCTTTCTGACGCCGTGCAGCGAGAGAGGAGACTCGGTCAACAATGACCACGACGAGTATTAACAGCTTCAACCCTGAGTATTTTGAAAAGACATGGAACGACTACTCCACTGAGGATTATGACGTCGTCATTATCGGCGGCGGCTCAGTCGGCGCTGGTGCTGCGGTGGATGCGGCCACCCGCGGTTTAAAGACGGCCGTGCTGGAATCCCAAGACTTTGCGGCAGGAACGTCCTCGCGTTCCTCCAAGATGTTCCACGGTGGCCTGCGCTACCTGGCGATGTTTGACTTCCGCCTCGTTGCGGAGTCCCTCAAGGAGCGCGAGCTCAACATGTCGACCCTCGCCCCGCACCTGGTCAAGCCGCTGAAGTTCATCTTCCCCCTGACCCACCGCGGTTGGGAGCGCGTCATGATGTTCGGCGGCTTTACCCTCTATGACCTCATGGGTGGTGCCAAGAGCGTCCCGATGCAGAAGCACCTCACCCGCAAGGGCGTGCTCAAGGTCACCCCGGGCCTCAAGGAGGATGCCGTCGTCGGTGGCGTGCGCTACTATGACACGCTTGTCGACGACGCCCGCCACACCATGACCGTCCTGCGTACCGCCGCTGAGTATGGCGCAAGCGTGCGCACCGGCACTGAGGTTATCGGTTTCGAGAAGGACAACCGCGGCCGCATCACCGCCGCAAAGGTCCGTGACCTCGAGACCGGCCGCGAGACCACCGTGAAGGGCAAGGTCTTCATCAACGCCACGGGTGTCTGGAACGACAAGATTCAGGACATGGCCGGCGCGGAGGGCAAGTTCACCGTTCACGCCTCTAAGGGCGTTCACATCGTGGTCCCGAAGGATGCCCTCGATGCGGATGCCGCGCTGTGCTTCGTCACCGAAAAGTCCGTGCTCTTCGTCATCCCGTGGGGCGAGTACTGGATCATCGGTACCACCGACACCGATTGGGAGAAGGGCCTGTCCCTGCCGGACCCGGCTCCGACGAAGGCGGATATCGACTACATTCTGGACCAGGTCAACCAGCGCGTGCGCAACAAGATCACGCGCGAGGACATCGTTGGTGTCTACTCCGGTCTGCGCCCGCTGCTGTCCGGTAAGTCCGACTCCACCACCAACCTCTCCCGCAACCACGCCGTTGCCCGAGTAGCCCCAGGCCTCGTCTCCGTTGCTGGTGGTAAGTACACGACTTACCGCGTCATCGGTAAGGACGCGGTGGACCTGGCCGCCAAGGAACTGGGCTTCAAGGTGGCAGAATCCGTCACCGAGCGCACCCCGATCTTGGGCGCGGACGGCTACCATGCTCTGGCCAACCAGGTTCCGGCGCTTGCTCGCCGCTACAACCTCGACGAGAAGCGCATCGAGCACCTGCTTGGCCGCTACGGTTCGCTCATCAGCGAGGTGCTGGCTCCGGCCGCCGAAGATGCCTCCCTCCTTGAGCCGATTCCGGGCGCAGAGAGCTACATCTGGGCAGAGGTGCGCTACGCCGTGACCCACGAGGGTGCACTGCACATCGACGACATCGTCTCCCGCCGCCTGCGCATAGCCATCGAATTCGCCGACCGAGGCGTGGCCGCTGCACAGCCGATTGCTGAGTTCGTCGCGCCGCTGCTGGGCTGGGACCAGAGCGACATTGAGCGCGAGGTTAGCCACTTCAAGCAGCACACCGAGGCGGAACTTGCCGCCGAGGCTGCCCTCACCGACCGTGAGGCAAATGACATTCTCGAGCGCGCTGGCAGCGCACGAGCCACTAAGGAAGAAGCCTAAGCGTCACGGGGCCCAGCGAGGACGTTTGCTGTCTCTCGCTGGGTCTTTGTCCTAGGCAAAAGAGAAAGGACAAGTTATGACCGGAACTGATGCATTCCTGTGGGAGTTCCTTGGCACGGCAGTGCTGCTCCTGTTGGGTAACGGCGTCTGCGCCACTGTAAACCTCCGCACCTCCGCGGCGCGCGGTTCAGACTGGATCGTTATCGCAATGGGCTGGGGCCTCGGCGTCTACTTGGGTGCTAGCATCGCGGACCCCACTGGCGGTCACCTGAACCCGGCGGTGACCATCATGCTCGCTGTCAACGGCTCTCTTGAGTGGAGCCTTGTGCCTTATTACCTCCTGGGTCAGATCTTGGGCGCCATGCTCGGTGCTTTCCTGGCGTGGGCAACGTTTAAGCAGCTTTTCGATGCCAACAATGTCGACGAAGCCGGCAACGTCACCGGAGCCAACAAGAATACCGGCGGTATTTTCTTTACGAACCCGGCGCACCCGAATAACGGCTGGAACGCAGTGACAGAGTTTATCGCCACCACCGTGCTGCTCATGTTTATCGCCTTCGGTCCTGCCGGCGGCGAGCTCGGTCCGCTGAGCTACTTCGGCGTGGCCTTCGTCATCGTGTCTATCGGTCTGTCCCTCGGCACCCCCACCGGATATGCCATCAACCCGGTTCGTGACCTCGGCCCCCGCATCATGTACGCCTTTGTCCTCCCCATCAAAGACAAGGGCACTGGAAACTGGAGCTATGCCTGGGTTCCGGTCGTCGCGCCGACTCTCTCGGCCGTCGCCGTTGGCCTGCTATCCATAGCCCTTTAAAACACCCCCGACAAGGAGAAAGTTATGTCCACCAAGAGCTACGTTGCAGCGATTGACCAGGGTACGACCTCCACGCGTTGCATCATTTTCAACCACGACGGAGAGCAGGTGTCCGTCGGCCAGCTCGAGCACGAGCAGATTTTCCCAGAGAAGGGCTGGGTCGAGCATGACCCAGAGGAAATCTGGAGCAATACCCGCCGCGCGGTGGGTGAGGCCTTGGCCAACGGCGACATCAACGTTGAAGACATCGCCGCTTTGGGTATCACCAACCAGCGTGAGACCACCGTTGTGTGGGACAAGAACACCGGCAAGCCGGTCTACAACGCCATCGTGTGGCAGGACACCCGAACCACCGACATTTGTAAGGAACTCGCCGGCGACGACGGTGCGGACAAGTGGCGTCGTCGCACCGGCCTCATCATCAATTCCTACCCTGCCGGCCCGAAGGTGAAGTGGATCCTCGATAACGTGGAGGGCGCCCGCGAGCGCGCTGAGGCTGGCGAGCTGCTCTTCGGCACCATCGATACCTGGTTGCTGTGGAACCTCACCGGTGGCGCCGACGGCGACAACGGCCAAGAGGCCCTGCACGCGACCGATGTCACCAATGCCTCCCGTACCCTCCTCATGGACATCGAGAAGCTCGAGTGGGATGAGGAACTGTGCAAGGAGATGGGTATCCCGACCTCCATGCTCCCGGAGATCCGTCCGTCCCTGGGCGACTTCCGCACTGTCCGCGAGCGTGGCTCGCTGTCCGGTGTGCCGATTCGCGCCATCCTGGGTGACCAGCAGGCCGCCATGTTTGGCCAGGGCTGCTTCCGCCCGGGTTCTGCCAAGAACACTTACGGCACCGGTCTGTTCCTCCTGCTCAACACCGGTACCACGCCGAAGTTCTCCGATAACGGCCTGCTCACCACCGTGTGCTTCCAGCGCGAGGGCGAGCGCCCAGTCTATGCGCTCGAGGGTTCCGTCTCCATGGGTGGTTCCCTGGTGCAGTGGCTGCGCGATAACCTGCAACTTATCCCGAACTCCGCGTCCATTGAGAACCTGGCCCGCGAGGTCAAGGACAACGGCGGCGTCTACATCGTGCCGGCCTTCTCCGGCCTCTTCGCTCCGTACTGGCGCCCGGACGCTCGTGGTGTCATCGTGGGCTTGACCCGCTACGCCAACCGCAAGCACTTGGCCCGCGCGGTCCTGGAATCCACCGCGTACCAGACCCGTGACGTCGCTGACGCCATGGTTGCTGATTCCGGCGTGGAGATCACCGAGCTGCGCGTCGACGGCGGCATGACCATGAACGAGCTGCTCATGCAGTTCCAGGCGGACATGCTCGGCGTGGAGGTTCACCGCCCGAAGAACGTGGAGACTACCGCCACCGGTGCGGCCTTTGCCGCCGGCTTGGACTCCGGCTTCTGGGATGACCTTAGCGTGCTGGGCTCCCAGCAGGGGGACTTCAAGGTCTGGAAGCCACAGCGCGAGAAGGACGAGGTAGACGCTCTCTACCGCGACTGGAAGCGCGCCATCAAGCGTTCCCTGAACTGGGAAGACGTGGACGATGACGACATTATCGCCTAAGAGCTAACCAGGAGTCGTTGCACGAAGACGCGGCCGTCACGAGCATTCTCGTTGCGGCCGCCTTCGTCGTTTTAGAAGTCGCCGAGTGCGGCTGGACGCAACGCGGTGGCGGAGCTCCTGCGTGACAGTCGGACGGTGTGGTGGTTGACCACGTTGCGGGCACGCCATTGAGCGTGTCGCCCTGACGTAGACTCGGGGCTATGGCCAGTGACGTATTTTCGGACCGCGCTCCGCGCCTCATCATTAGTGATATCGACGGCACCTTATTGGACCGGAACCACCGGGTGCCCAGGCGAAACCGCGAAGCAGTGGCCCGAGCAGTTGCCGCGGGCAGCGAGTTCGCCTTGGCAACTGGCCGGCCCTTCCGCTGGATCATGCCCGTGTTGGACCAGCTGACCGTGCGCCCAGTGTGCGTGACATCAAATGGCGCGGTGATTTATGACTCGGCGGAAGACCGCGTGCTCTCCGCCCACGAACTCTCGCCGGAGGCCCTCGCGGAAATCGTGGAGGTGGCCACCAAGGTACTCGAGCCCCATGGCGGCGTTGGCTTCGGTGCGGAACGCACGGGAGGCTCGGTTATGGATCCGGTTGAGGAACTCTTCGTGGTTGAGTCGCACTATTCGGAAAACGCGCTCTTCGAAGGCTTTGGGCTGGTTAGCGTGGGGGAGTTGGTGTCCCGGCCGGCGGTGAAGCTGTTGATTCGCAACACCGCATTCTCCGCGCCGGAGCTCTACAGCCTCATCGCTCCCCACATCGATTCCGAGCTTGCCCACGTGACTTACTCAATGTCCGAGGGCATCCTCGAGGTGGCGGCCCCCAACGTGACGAAGCAGCGCGGAATTAAGTGGTTGGCTGAGCACCACGGTATCGCCCGCGAAGACATCATCGCCTTTGGCGATATGCCCAACGATATCGAGATGCTCGAGTGGGCTGGGTGCGGTGTTGCCATGGAGAACGCACACCCGGATGTCGTGGCGGCCGCAGATACTGTGACGTTAGCGCACCACCAAGCAGGTGTGGCAAAGGTCCTTGAGCGTTGGTTCTAGCGCTGCTGTACCCCGCCGCGCTGTAGCCGTGAAACCCCGCGCTACCTGCCCTATTTGTGGCGGAACCTGAGAGTTTTTGCCTCCGGTTGCGGGGTGGGTGGTGGTGTTTTAGTCTTTGTCGCATGGGGGATTTGGAGACTTATTTCTCCTACCGCAGTTCGGGGTTGGATCTTGTGGGGCTTGCGGTGGGCAGTGTGGATGATTTACGCGCGCGTGGTGCATCAAAGGCTGATGCTGCGGAGTTGGCTGGATTGCATGGGGTGTATTTCGGGTCGACGCGTTTTACGGGCAAGCAGCGCCAGGCTCGTGCGGCTGCGGTTGCTCACAAGCATGATGTGGCGACGTTGAGTTTGATTGAGTCCTATACCGCCAAGGTGAAAAAGGAGTTGGATGCGTGGAATTTGCGTGTCCGCTTGGCGGGGACCCCAGCAGACCGTATCCCGAAGGTGGCAAACGAACGGTTGAAGCAGTTGCGGCCGCGGCGGGTGCCGGAGGTCGGGGTGCGTCTGACGTATCGGAAGGTGGGGCCGCATTCGTTGACGATTACTGATTCAGCCTTGCGCATTAGTGAGATGCGCGGGACTTTGGAGTCGATTAATCGGGCTGATTTGTTGGATGCGGTAGGCCAGGTGTTCTTTGATAAGGCACACGGGGGCACTAAGCCTGCGGTGGCTACCAATGTGGTGGTGACCTTGGATGAGTTTGATCGGATTGTGCGAGGTGAGGGTGATGATATTGAGCTTGAACTCACCAATGGCGGGCGGATGACTGGCCGGGAGTTTGTCACTTATAAGTTTGCTGAGGTTGGGTATGTCACGTTGGTGCATCCGACGATTGGGCCGGTGTGGTTGCACAGGGTGCGGCGTTTGGCGGGGTTTGAGCAGCGGATTATGGCCAGTGCGGAGCATCCGACGTGTGTGCGTGAAGGGTGCAATAAGCCGGCTGACTATTGCCAGGTGCATCATTTGGTGCCGTGGAAAGCTGGTGGGACCACGGATCCACCGAATTTGACGATGTTGTGTGCCTATCACAATGGCATCAATGATGATGATCCGGATAAGCCGACTGGTGCTGGCTATGTTTTCAGGCTGCGGGGTGGGGTGGATTATGTACCACCTTGGGCGGAGCCGATTACGTCCCAGCCGGCATACCAAGCGGCACAAGCTGCATTGCAGCAGCAGGCTAACGGGGACGTACTCGACGCAGTACCGCCGGATACCTAAACCCCAATCCCAAACACACGCTGAAGCGGAAGCCACCAGGTGGCTCCCGCAACATCGGCGATCCCACAGAGCTGCACGCGCACACGGTGCGGCTGGGATTAGTCCGTGAAGACCTGAATCTGCTCAGTCTCCGGATTGTAGACAATGGATCCGCCCTGGAACTGCACGCGGACTTCCTTGCCGAAGCCGGTGGGGACTTCGTCGGACGTCGGCAAGCCGAGCGTCGCCGAGTTGTTGCCGGACGCCCATTCCTTGGCGATGCGTCCCACCAGAGCGTGTGTACCGGTGTCTTCGGAGCTCAGCACGACGCCGTTCTGGAAGAGCTGGTAGATGATGCCTGCCGACTCATCCGGACCGCCGACCGCCAGGCCCAGCGCCGGGCCGAAGGCATTAAGGACCGCCGTCCACGTTTGCTTCAGGCCCTCGTTCTTGCTCAGGGCCAACACCTTGGTCACGATGCCCGGGATCTGCTCCAGCGGCAGGCCATTGACCGTCTTATCCGTGTCAATCTGCTGGTCCGAGCGGGCATACATGATGGCGAAGAGCGTGCCAGCCAGGCCGACTAGTGCGGTGATGGTGCTCATCGGGATTTCGGTATCGCCCAGCGAGGACGTTGCCTCCTGTGCCGGAGCGGCCGGTGCGGGAGCGGACGGCGCATTGTTTTTCGGCGTGGAGCCAGAGGAGTCTGGCGTAGAGGTATTTCCGCTGCCCCAGTCCGTGGACGTCGAACCAGACGCACCCGACTTGATGGCGAGGTACTTCTTGTGCGCTGCCTGGCGGATAGTCGGCCACTGGGCAATGGTGTATTTACCCGGGCAGGCAGTGAAGTGAACGTCGCTGTGCCCGAAGAGGCCGTAGACCGGGGCAGAGGCGCCTGCTGGGTAGCGCGAACCACCGAAGCCTTCCGAGCGAAGGGAGACGCGGGAGGTCGGATCGACACCGGAAATGGCGCCCTTCCAGCCGGCGAGGTCGGTGACAGATTCCAAGAGGGCTTCCGTCGGCTGCGCAGTCTCGTAGTTGCCGATCATGGAGATACCCCACGTGTTCTTGTTAAAACCGCCGATGTGCGCACCCTGCACAGCTTTAGCGAGACCGCCGTAGCGGCCCTCGTAGATGGTGCCGTACTTATCCACCAGCGCGTTGTATCCGATATCGCACCATCCCAGGTTCTGCGCATGGTACTTGTACGCGGCGCGCACCTGCGCGGCTGCCTGCGCGCGGGTGTAGTTATTGGAGCCCGCGGTGTGGTGCAGCGCAATGGCCTCCACACCATCATCATAGGTGGGACTCGAGCAGCGGATGCTCTCATCCGCGCCCCAGCCGGCGCGCGAAACCACGCGCGGCATGCCATCGGTCTCAGCGGTTGGCTCAATGCCCTCGCCCTCCTGGGCGTTGCCGTCCATGAAGACAGCCTCGAGGCCTTCGACGTCGCTGTTGGCCGGAAGCTCTTCGGTCTCGGCAACGGGGGCGATGTCGCCGACGTTGAAGGGGGCGTCGTCAAGCGCGGCGTCCTCAACGGGGGACTCGGTGAGTTTCTCATCCAAGTTCGACCCGGTCACCAGGTCCACGTTGTTGATGGAGACCTGCACGTCGTTGGTATCGCCCACGAAGATGAGCTCGGTGCCGTTCGTGGCGTTCGGATCATCGTTGTTGTAGGACATTGAGTCCATGTCGTACCACTCGGACCAGGACCCGTCTGGCTGCTTGGCGCGGACGAAGGCAGCGACATCGCGCGCGCCCTTCCAAGTCACGGCAAAAGAGGAGAAGGTCTCATCGCGGTGGAATTGCTTGACCGCGCGCGGGCCTTCGCCCTCGCCCTGGCCGGCGATGGCCGGGTCATCCACCACGACCGTTTCGCCAGAACCGAAGGACTCGGAGGCCGAACTTACTTCGATGGGCCCGCTGCCCGCTTCCTGGGTGTGGATGAGGGTTTGGCCGCCCACGGCTGCGGCGGCGACCACAGCGATCGAGGTGACCGTGGCGATAATCGGCGTGGACCACGTCGATTTCGCGGGAACAAGACGACGTTTGAGGTGCACTGTTACTCCCTAGGATGGTGTGCGCCACAAGGTTAAAAGGAGCGCAAAAAGTTAACTAACGGGACAGATGTTACGTCAGATGTTGGAGTGAAAGAAGGTGTGACACGCGAGTTTTCTCGCTTGGGTGTCACCCGCCGTTCTGTGCGCGTTACTGCTTTAAGCTGATGCCCATGACTGCATATGACCTCATTGTTGTTGGATCTGGATTCTTTGGCCTCACCGTGGCCGAGCGCGCAGCCTCCCAGCTGGGCAAGAAGGTGCTCATCGTCGAGCGCCGCGAGCACCTGGGCGGCAACGCCTACTCGGAGGCCGAGCCGGAGACCGGCATCGAGGTCCACAAGTACGGCGCACACCTCTTTCACACCTCGAACAAGCGCGTGTGGGAGTACTGCAACCAGTTCACCGATTTCACCGACTACCAGCACCGCGTCTTTGCTATGCATGACGGCACGGCCTACCAGTTCCCGATGGGTCTGGGTCTGATTAACCAGTTCTTCGGCCGCTACTACTCCCCGGACGAGGCGCGCCAGCTCATCAAGGAGCAGGCCGGCGAGTTCGCCGTGGATGAGGCGAAAAACCTGGAGGAGAAGGCCATCGCGCTCATTGGCCGCCCGCTCTACGAGGCCTTCATCCGCGACTACACCGCCAAGCAGTGGCAGACCGATCCGAAGGAGCTGCCGGCCGGTAATATTACGCGCCTGCCGGTGCGCTATACCTTCAACAACCGCTACTTCAACGACACCTACGAGGGCCTGCCCGTCGATGGCTACGCCGCGTGGTTGGAGAAGATGGCGGAGCACGAGCTTATCGACGTCCGCCTCAATGCCGACTGGTTCGACGTCCGCGAGGAGCTGCGAGAGGCGTCGCCAAACGCGCCGGTGGTCTACACCGGCCCACTGGATCGCTACTTCGACTTCGCTGAGGGTGAGTTGGGCTGGCGCACGCTCGATTTTGACATGGAGGTGCTGGAGACCGGTGACTTCCAGGGCACCCCGGTGATGAACTACAACGATGCGGACGTGGACTACACCCGCATCCACGAGTTCCGCCACTTCCACCCGGAGCGCGCCGATAAGTACCCCAAGGATAAGACGGTGATCATGAAGGAGTACTCGCGCTTCGCGGAGAAGGGTGATGAGCCGTACTACCCGATCAACACCCCGGAGGACCGCTCCAAGCTGGAGGCTTACCGCAAGCTCGCCGCCGCTGAGGCCCGCGAGAATCAGGTCCTCTTTGGCGGCCGCCTGGGCACCTACCAGTACCTGGATATGCACATGGCTATCGCGTCCGCGCTGAGCCTGTTCGATAACAAGCTGGCCCCGTTCTGGAACGAGGGCAAGGCGCTGGAGCAGGAGCGCGGTCACTAGGCTGCGGCGCTGCCCCGGCTGCTCCCGGTAGTGCAGTGTGGCGCGCTATGCTGAAACACCTTGATGGAAGGAGGTGACGGCATGGCGCAGCGCAAGAAGAAGCGCGCAGACCGCAGCATGTGGAAGATGTCCCCGGAGCGGCTCGAGGAACACCTTAAGCTGCGCAGTCGCGCAACGCGCATTCCCGATAAGAAGAAGGAACAATCCAAGAAGGCCTGCCGGAACACCCGGCGGGCCTTTGGCCGTTTATGGGGAGGTTTTGCCAGCGTGCGGAACTAGACCAAAGAAAATAAAAACTTGTGGTCTGGCCAACAATCACTTAAGGTTAACAGTAGGTTAACAATAGGCGAACAGAAAGTGAGTTTAGAGATGACTTCCCCGAACGCCCGCCGTTTCGATACCTTGCGCCACGACTTGCACGCAGATTATGGCCACGAGTACACCGCGCGGGAGATCGACTCCTTCCTCGATGCCACCATCGCGCGTCACGAAGCTGGTGCGACTTTAGAAGAATTCATTCCCGTGATGGTGGAGCGCGAGGTGCGCGCGCACTTCGGCACCCACCGCATCCACGTGCGTTTCTCCGCGGGCACCGACCACGCGCTGGCGCAAGCCGCTGTGGCGCTGACGAAGAAGTATGCTGGCGAGGCCCTGCTGGTCGACGCCGCCGTAGCCCACCCCGAAAATGATCCGGACTCGCACATGGCTCACGTGCTCCAGGAGCGCGGCATGGCGGAGCACCCGGACCGCTACGTCGAGGACCTGCGTCTGGTGACTATCCCTGACTTCATTGTGTACCTCGGCCGCGAGGTCCCGCGCGATGAAGCCGGCAAGGACGTCAAGATCTGGGACATCGCCACCGCAGAAACCGTGGAAGAGACCCGTGAACTGGCCGATGACCTCGGCGCCCGTGTGCTCTACATGCTCAACCGCCTGGGTATCGAGCCCATCTCGGAGGATGCTGCCCTCACGGCTTAACTCGCTTTTCGGTTCACCTCCTGCTGTTTCGCCGCGTGGGAACTCAGCGCAGCAGCGCTTAAGCACTAATCTTGGTTTCTGAATACTGTCGAAATCTGTGTGGAGAACCGAAGATATCGTGACTGCCAACAATTCTGCTGCGTACGAACCCGTACAGCGCATCCTGCTGCCCAAGCGTGGCGAGCCGGTCGACGTCCGCATGCTCTACCTCATCGAGTCCGAGCAAAACCGCGAGCGCCTCAGCTGGAGTGGCCGCACCTCCGTGACCATCCCGGCCGGCGAAGAGGCCTCCTTCGAGACCTACTTCAACGCCTTCCCGGCGGCCTACTGGCGCCGCTGGTCCCAACTGAAGTCCATCGTGCTGGTCATGGACGTCGAGGGCGAGGCCAACATCTCCCTGTACCGATCTAAGCAGGATGGCCAGCGCATCGCCGTCGCCAACCACGTGGTGACCACCGGGCACCACGAGTTCGAGCTGCCCCTGAAGAACTTCGAGGACGGCGGCCTGCTGTGGTTCGATACCTCCGCCGTTGAGGACACCGTGCTTACCGACGCCGCTTGGTGCGCCCCGCATGCCCCGAACCCGCAGCTCCTGCCGGACGGCAGCGAGTATCCGGCGCAGGAGAAACGTGTGGCCGTGGGTATCCCGACCTTCAACCGCCCCACCGACGCCGTCGCGGCGCTGCAGGCGTTGGCGGAGGACCCGGTGGTGGACGGCATCATCGACTACGTCCTTATGCCGGACCAAGGGAACCAGCACCCCGCGGACGAACCAGGCTACGACGAAGCCGTTGCGCACTTCGGTGAGCGCTTCCGCGAGTTCCGCCAGGGCAACCTGGGCGGCTCGGGTGGCTACTCCCGCATCATGTTCGAGGCGCTGGAAAACACAGACTCACCGTACATCCTCTACATGGATGATGACATTGCCATCGAGCCGGATTCCATCCTTCGCGCTGTCCAAGCAGCGCGCTACGCCGCCAAGCCCTTCATCGTGGGCGGGCAGATGCTCAACCTGCAGGAGCGCTCCCAGCTGCGCACCACCGGCGAGCGCGTGAATCGCGCTGACTTCATGTGGGGCGCGGCCGAGCACGCCGTCTACGACCACGACTTTGCCAAGTACCCGCTGCGCGCCATCGGTGATGCCCAGTCCCACCTCGACCCGAAGAAATATGACTCCCGCGCGCTGCACCGCCGCGTCGACGTGGAATACAACGGCTGGTGGATGTGCCTCTTCCCGCGCGTCGTCGCGGAGAGCATTGGGCAGCCGCTGCCGCTGTTCATCAAGTGGGATGACACCGAGTACTCCCTGCGCGCCGCCGCCCACGGTTTCCCCACGGTGACCTGGCCGGGCGCGGCCATCTGGCATATGGCATGGGCGGATAAGGACGATGCCATCGACTGGCAGGCCTACTTCCACCTGCGCAACCGCCTCATCGTGGCGGCCCTCTACCACGAGGGCGATGCACGCGGGATTACCAAATCCATCTTCAAGTCCACCCTCAAGCACACCATGTGCATGGAGTACTCCACCATGGCCATCCAGCTGGAGGCCATGAAGGACTTCCTGGCAGGCCCGGATCAGCTCTTCGATATCCTGGAGTCCTCGCTGCCGCGCATCGCCGCAATCCGTAAGGAATTCCCGGACGCCGTCATTATCGATTCGGCGGATCAGCTGCCCGCGCCCACTGGCGCGCCGGGCGTGCCGACCCGCAATGTCGGCGGCCGCCTGGGCAAGATCAAGAAGATCCCGTGGCTCATCAAGTCCGCCAAGCACTTGGTCACCAAGGAAGATCCAGCGCACCATGAAGCGCCGCAGCTCAACCTCACCCCGGAGGAGGCCCGCTGGTTCACGCTTTCCCGCGTCGATTCCGCCACCGTCTCTACCGCGGGTGGCACCGGCGTGGCCTTCCGCAAGCGCGACCGCGAGCTGGCCCTCGAGCTGGTGAAGTCCACCCGCGAGCTGCTCAAGGAAATCGAGGATAACTTCGATGACCTGCGCGCCGAGTACCGCGCGGCCCTGCCGGCGCTGACCTCCCGCGAGTCCTGGCGAAAGGTCTTCGATGCCCAATAAGCTTTCTGTCGCCGAATCCCACGTCCTCGAAAAGATTCAGGACGCGGCCTTTGATGCGCCCGGTGTTCTGCCCACCGCGCGGGGTTTAAGCCACTTCGGCGAGCACGCCCTGGGCTGGCTGGCGCTCTCCGGCTTAGGTGTCGCCGTGAATTACCAGAATCCGGCGCGTCGCCGCCAGTGGCTAGCCGTCGGTGCGGGTGCTTTCACGGCGCACGCGGCCAGCGTTGTGATCAAGCGCATTGTGCGCCGCAAGCGCCCGGACTATGACTACGTCAAAGTCGGCGTGAAAACCCCGTCTAAGCTGTCTTTTCCGTCGTCCCACGCGACGTCGACAAGCGCGTTCCTCGTGGGTGCAGCGCACGTTCTAGGAACCCCGGCACCGCTCGTTGGTGTGCCGGTCATGATGGCCTCGCGTATGGTGCTCGGGGTACATTACCCATCCGATACGGCGTTCGGCGCCCTGCTGGGGGCCGCCACCGCGGAAGCATGTCACCGCTATGAAAGGAAGACCGCATGAGCGAACGACCAAACCGCGTCGACGACGGTGAGCAGAGAGTCTTCCACTCTGAGCCGCACACCTCCGGCATCGATACCGGCCGCAAGCGCAAGCCGCCGAAGAACCTCGCCGATGGCATGGTGAAGGCCCTGCGCCCCAAGCAGTGGGTCAAGAACGTTTTGGTCTTGGCGGCTCCTGCGGCTGCGGGCGCGGAGTCGCTGTTTCACACGCGCGTGCTTCTCGACGTCCTCCTCGCCTTCATCGTCTTCTGCATGGGCGCGTCCTCCATCTACCTCATCAACGATGCCCGCGACGTGGAGGCTGACCGCGCGCACCCGACGAAGCGCTTCCGCCCAATCGCGGCCGGCGTGCTTCCGGTGGGCCTGGCCTATGTCATGGCGGCAGTGCTCATCATCGGTTCGATTGGTCTGTCCTTCCTGGCCACGGCGGGCCTGGAGCTCGCCATCGTCATGGCCATCTACATCGGCCTGCAGCTGGGCTACTGCTTCGGGTGGAAGCACATGCCGGTGATCGATATCGCCTTGGTGTCCTCCGGCTTCATGTTGCGTACCATGGCCGGCGGTGTGGCCGCGGGCATCGTGCTGTCGCAATGGTTCCTGCTGGTTGCCGCGTTCGGCTCCCTATTCATGGCCTCGGGCAAGCGCTACTCGGAGATCCTTCTGGCAGAGCGCACGGGCGCCAAGATCCGTAAATCCCTGGAGGGCTATACGCCTACCTACCTGCGCTTCGTGTGGACCCTGGCGGCCACCGCAGTTGTCATGTCCTACTCCCTGTGGGGATTCCAGCTCTCCAACGAGTCTGATGGCCCGGCCAGCGTGTGGTACCAGGTGTCCATGGTGCCGTTTACTATCGCGATTCTGCGCTATGCCGCCGACGTGGACCGCGGCAACGGTGGTGCCCCGGATGAGATTGCCCTGGAGGACCGCGTCCTCCAGATTCTGGCTCTGCTGTGGCTGGCCTGCATTGCTATGGCTGTTTACATCATGCCGGTCATGATGGGCTAAACTCTCTCCTCATGCGAAAATCCGATACACGTACCGTGGCCGCGCTCAGCGCGTTGGCCTCGGTCATCGTGATCGGAGTTTTCTCGTTTTGGGGTGGCTTCGCCCGCCGCTGGATTTCTGACGATGGCCTGATTGTCCTGCGCACGGTGCGCAACCTTGAGGAAGGAAACGGCCCCGTCTTCAACATCGGCGAGCGCGTGGAGGCCAATACCTCGACGCTATGGCAGTACCTTATCCTGCTTGCCCGCTGGGTCACGAACGCCCCGCTGGAGTCCATCGCCGTCAACCTGGGATTGTTTCTGGCGGTCGCGGCCATGATGTTGGGGGCGTGGGCCACAGCCCGGGCCTTCTTCCGCTCGGGCCAGTTTTCTGCACCACTCGTGGCTCCCGCCGGCGCGCTGGTCTACCTCGCACTGCCCCCGGCCCGTGATTTCTTCACCTCCGGGCTGGAATGGGGACTGTCCATCTTCTACCTCGCCGGCCTCTGGGCGCTGCTGCAGCACTGGGCGCAATCCCGCACGAATACTAGTGCTTATTGGCTCGCGCTGTGGGCTGGTTTGGCCTGGCTCGTGCGCCCGGAGTTCGCGCTTTACGGCGGCCTTGCCGGCCTCCTGCTTTTGGCAGCGCACCGCAACTGGAAAGCCTGGCTCGGCATCCTCGGCGCGGCCCTGCCCATCCCCGCGGGTTACCAGTTCTTCCGCATGGGCTATTACGGCCTATTGACGCCGCACACGGCGGTGGCAAAGTCGGCGTCGTCAAGCGCGTGGGGCAGCGGCCTGAACTACCTGCAGGATTTTATAGGGCCTTATGCCCTGTACCTGCCCGTTCTCGTGCTGGCGGGTGCGGCGCTGTGGACCTTCCGCGCCCAGCTGCGCCCGGCAGCCCTGCGCAGTTCCACCACCGTGACCTACCTGATGGTCGGGGCCGCGGCGGTGCACGTGCTGTACGTGCTGCGCGTCGGCGGTGACTTCATGCATGGCCGCATGCTGCTGCTGCCGCTCTTCGCTGCGCTCCTCCCGGTTTTCGTGCTGCCGCTAAAGGAGCTGGTGTCCGCGCTTGCAGCAGTCTTCTGTGCGGTGTGGGCTGTCGTCATCGTGCTGCGCGGGCACCCGATGGACTGGGAGGCTTATGAGCAACCGCTGTCTATCGTGGACGAACGTGATTTCTGGACTTATGCCACCAACCGTGAGGCGGGCTACCCGCCGCGCTCGGCCAAAGACTACCTGGGGATGAAGTTCATGCGCGGCTACGAAGAGGCCGGCGAGAAACTGGTGGACGGAGATGCCCTGGCCACGATCTATGTGGAAGATGAGGAGAAGGACCTTCTCAATTGGCTCACCGTTCCGCGCGAGCCGGGTATGGATGAGCCGCCGACGGTGTATCTGGTGAACTTGGGCATGACGTCGATGAACGCGCCGCTCAATGTCCGTGTTCTCGACACTATCGGCTTGGCCACCCCGCTGGCGGCGCGCATGCCCCGTGAGGAAGGCGGGCGCGTGGGCCACGACAAGCACCTCGACGTGGAGTGGCAGGCTGCGCAGACGGGCGCGGACATCGAGTACCTCCCGCCGTGGTATGACAAGGACAAGACCCGCCAGGCGCGCGCCGCCCTGGCAAGTCCAGAGGTGCAAGAGCTCATCGCTTCCTACAGTGAGCCCCTAACGCGGGAGCGCTTCCTCAAAAACCTGACCTTCTCACTGACCTCGGGCCGCACCCTCATGCTCTCCGATGAGCCCAGCGATTATCCTGTCCATTAGCTTGGTGTGAGCTGGGGAGCACCCCCATGGGTAGGCGAAAATTGCCAGGGTGCGTTACGCTACGAAAGATTCCTGTTATTGATCTGTAACTATCGCTGGCGTGTTGGCGATGTACTAGTGGCAGTAGAAACGTTAAGGAGAAACATGAGTTCACTAAGCTCTGGCCTGCGGACTCGGGTCCTCTCAGTGGTGGCAGCTATCGCTGTGGCTCTGGGCCTGGTCGTGACCGCGGGTACGCAAGAAGCATCCGCCGCTCACCGTGACTGGCTGCGTGGCGACGCCACCGGCGTCTGCGAATGGGATCGCGTCGGTTACTGGGTACAGCGCTGCGACGTGTGGTCCCAGGCCATGGGCCGCAACATCCCAGTGCAGATCCAGCCCGCTAAGAACGGCGGCAATGCGGGTCTTTACCTGCTCGATGGCCTGCGCGCTACCGATTTCACCAACGCATGGGTCAATGACGTCAACGCTGCGCGCAGTTATGTAGACCACAACATCACCCTGGTGATGCCGGTGGGCGGCGCGGGCTCCTTCTACGCGGACTGGAACGGTCCGGCTACCTACGATCTGGTCAAGCCGGTCAACTACCAGTGGGAGACCTTCCTGACGCAGGAGCTTCCGGCCTACCTTGAGGGCAACTTCGGCGTGGCCCGCAACAATAACTCCATCGCTGGCCTGTCCATGGGTGCTACCGCTGCGATTACCCTCGCGGGCAAGCACCCAGAGCAGTTCCGTCAGGCGCTGTCCTACTCCGGCTACCTCACCACGACCTTGCCGGGTGCCCAGACCTTCATGCGCCTGGCGCTTCTCGACGCCGGCGGCTTCAACATCAACGCCATGTACGGGTCCATCATCAACCCGAAGCGTTTTAGCAATGACCCCTTCAACCTGATCCCGGATTTGGCTGCGAACGGAACGGATGTCTACGTCTCCGCCGCCTCCGGCATCCCGGGGCCGCTGGATCAGCAGCGCTACCGTCCGGAACACATCGCGGCCGGCGTGGCGCTGGAGGGCTTTGCCAACGGCACCACCCGCCTGTGGGAGTTGAAGGCTCGTGCCATGGGTGTTCGCTTGCAGACGAATTACCCGGCCCAGGGCCTGCACAACTGGGAGCAGTTCGGCTACCAACTCGAGCGCTCCAAGCCGCAGGTGCTTAACGTTATGAACGCCTGGTAAGTACTTACTGTCTCGCCGCCGTGCTTAAGAGCACGGCGGCTTTTTCATTGGTTTGCTGGGCGTGTCCCCCTACCGAAAGTCTCAAGTTAAACTTAAACTTGAGAACA
>OJLW01000478.1_pt1 | contig 19778 bp, 20 predicted proteins | sample 1597021 | NCBI WGS metagenome assembly OJLW01 (sample SAMEA3904676, study PRJEB24821) | metagenome | biome: Builtin; feature: hospital; material: surface | place: USA | collected 2013-06-03
TCGGCAGCGTCAGATGTGTATAAGAGACAGCTATTTCTTCTAGCATATATGATTTTAAGTCGTCATATTCTTTTATATATCCCATTAAAAAACCTGTATACTCATTTCCATTATTTTGTATAAGGCAAAGAGAATCGGGGGTTAGGAAAACTTGCCTAATCCTCTTATAGGCTTTTTCATAAGTCCAAGATCCATCTTCATTTTCGTTATAATATTTAACATAAAGACTTGTAATTATATCCAAATCTTTTTCAGTCATACTTATATAATTCATAAGCTTACTAATAATTTTTAAGAGCTCTTTCGATTTTTCTCTTATCTTCTTTCTTCTTCAAGCTATCTCTTTTATCATATAATTTCTTACCTTTAGCAAGGCCTATTTCAAGCTTAATTAGCCCGTCACGCTCATAAACTCTAAGGGGTACTATTGTATAGCCTGTCATGGTTTTCTTTCCTATGAGCTTATTTATTTCCTTTTTATGAAGGAGTAGTTTCCTAGTTCGTGTTGGATCTATACTTTGATCTGTTGCTTGGCTATAAGGGGTAACGTGCATTCCATATACGAACATTTCCCCTTTCTTGTCGGAAATAAATGATTCTTTAATTGATACCTTACCAGCCTTTATGGATTTTACTTCACTACCTATTAGGGCCAGTCCTGCTTCGTATTTTTCTTCTATAAAATAATCGTGGTAAGCCTTCTTATTATTGGTTAAAAGTTTCATCTCTTTCCTCCAAATAAAAATCTATATCTTTCTTGTATAGGTCTACATTAGTCACCATTACCCTTACTTCTTGACCTATTTGGTAATATTTTTTAGTATCGACATTAAAAGTTTGTAGGCTATCTTCTATATATTCGTATCTATCATCAGAAAACTTGTACATAAATAGACCTTCAACTGTATTTTCAAGCTCTATGAACATACCGAATTCTGTAATTGAAGATATTCTACCTGTAAATATTTCTCCAATATATTTTTTCATGTATTTACATTTATAGAAATCTTCTACCTCTCTTTCAGTTTGCTCACTTCTTCTTTCTGTTATGGAAAGGTGGTCTGCAGCACCTTCTAACCTATTTGTTAATGATACTTGATTTTTACCAATAAGTTTGTTTTCTATATAAGCCTTTAATAGTCTGTGGACTATTAGGTCAGGGTATCTCCTAATAGGGGCTGTAAAGTGGGTGTAAAAGCTCGTAGATAGTCCAAAGTGTATGTCGCTATAGTTTGTATACTTAGCTTTTTTCATGGTCCTTAGCATCAAAATATTGACGATTTGCTCTTCTTTTTTACCTTCTACTTCTTTTAGGATGTTTTGAAAGTCTTTTGGATGAAGTTCTGAGCCTCTGATATTATAGCCCATTGCATTAAGGGCCTTTTTAAATGCTTCTATTTTTTCATCAGCAGGTTTTTCGTGAATCCTGTATATAAATGGAAAATCCATGTATGCAAAAAGTGTGGCGACAGTTTCATTTGCTATAAGCATGAACTCTTCTATCATCTTATTGCCTGGACCCCTATCTAGGGCTTCTATATTTAAAACCTTGCCTGTATCTGACACATCTATTTGACTTTCTTCAAAATTAAAATCTATGGAACCTCTTTTATCTCTAGATTTTTTTAAGATTTTGTGAAGCTTATTAAAGTCCTTTAGTTTTTCTCTTAATAGATCATCATCATATACTCCATCATCACCTTCTAAGAAGTTATTTACATCATCATAAACTAGCCTCTTATCAGACTTAATATATGATTTATAAAATTCGTAATCTAAAACCTTGCCTTTAGGATCTATGGTCATCCTTGCTGTTAGTGTTAGTCTAACTTCTCCTGGATTGAGTGAGCAAATTCCATTTGATAATTTCTCTGGGAGCATTGGAATTACAATATTATAAAGGTAGGTAGAATTTCCTCTATCGTAGGCATCTTTATCAAGGGCTGTACCTTCTTTTACATAATGACTTACATCTGCTATATGCACATATAGGTCATAATTATCGTCAGATTTTTCTATTGAGATAGCATCGTCAAAATCTTTAGAATCCCTACCGTCAATTGTGACTGTGTAAAGCTCAGACAAATCTTTTCTATCCTTAAGTTCATTTTCACTAACTTGATCAGCTATATATAAGATTTCTTTTTTTGTTTGCTTTGAAAATTCTGTAGGAATTTTATTTTGCCTGATTATTGATAAGACATCAATATTTTTATCATTTTTGCTGCCGATTATTTCTGTAATTCTTCCCTCAGGGTTGTTATTTTTAGGATAGGAAATAATTTCAACAACTACCTTATCCTTATCTTTTGCACCCTTGGAATATTTTTGATCTACATATATATCATCAGAAAATCCCTTATCTGCAACAACAAAACCAAAGCCTTTGTTGGCCTGATAGGTCCCTATGATTTCCTCATTGGCTCTTTCTAAGATTTCTATAACCTGGCCTTCAGCATTCTTGTCATCTTCCTTATCTCTTAGGATTTTGATTTTTACCTTATCATTATTATGAGCACCACTTAGTTTATCTTTTGCAATATATACATCATCAAAGTCTTTATTGTCGGATATAAAAAATCCATATCCACCAGAGGCTAGTGAGATTGTACCTTTAAGATTTATTTCTTCTTCAGTTAAAGGCATTATCCTTTTTTTATTTGATATACGAATCTTATCATTTTTTTCTAGCTCGTCTACTATGTCCTTAATTCCTTTTTTTGTGTACTTATCTGCCTTTAGATAGGTCTCAAGTTCTTTTAAGGTCATTGGTTTATAGTCTTCATCATATACTAAATTTAGGATTAATTCTTTTATATTCATAAAATCTCCTTAGGATTTAATAAAAAAAGAGTCAAATTTCTTTGACCCCTCTTAGTTTAATGCTATAAATACTATACTTCCTAAAAATAAAAGTACTCCTCCAAAAATTACAACTTTGTCAAGCATTTCATTTTTTGATTTATGTGCACTTTTACCAAAAACATTAGTCTGTGTACCAGATAATGCTCCTAGTCCGTCAGTTTTAGGATCTTGTAGTGTTACTGCAACTATTACAATTGCAGATGCAATCATCATTATTACTGCAAGAAAATTAGACATATAGACACCTCCGTTCATACTTTTTTATAATACCGCAAATGGGCTATTTTTTCAATATTTATTATAAAAAGACTTGCTCATTTTATAAGCAAGTCTTTTAAAAATATTATTTTAAGTTGTATAGAGCGTCAAGACCTTTAAATCTTGCATCTTCCCAAAGCTCATCTTCAATTCTTAGAAGTTGGTTGTATTTAGCAACTCTGTCTGTTCTAGAAGGTGCACCAGTTTTGATTTGACCAGCATTTACTGCTACTACTAGGTCAGCTATTGTAACATCTTCTGTTTCACCAGATCTGTGAGAAACTATTGCTGTGTAACCAGCTTCTTTTGCCATTTCTATAGCATTTAGTGTTTCTGTTAGGGTACCGATTTGGTTAACTTTGATTAGGATTGAGTTTGCAACGCCTTCAGCTATACCTTTTTCAAGTTTGCTTGTATTTGTTACAAATAGGTCATCACCTACAAGTTGTACTTTCTTGCCAAGTCTTTCTGTAAGTTTTGCCCAACCTTCCCAGTCATTTTCATCTAGACCATCTTCAATTGAGATAATTGGATATTTGTTAACTAGTTCTTCTAACCAGTCGATCATTTCATCTTCTGTTTTAACTGTTCCTTCTCCGTCAAGGTGGTATTTACCATCTTCCTTGTTGTAGAATTCAGATGAAGCACAGTCCATTGCTATATAAACGTCTTTTCCTGGTTCATATCCAGCTTTTTTGATTGCTTCACAGATGATTTCAAGAGCTTCTTCGTTTGATTTTAGGTTTGGCGCAAATCCACCTTCATCACCTACAGCTGTGTTGTAGCCTTTGCTTGAAAGTACTGATTTAAGGCTGTGGAATACTTCTGTACCCATTTGTAGAGCATGTGCAAAGCTTTCAGCTCCTAATGGGAAAATCATGAATTCTTGGATATCTACTGAGTTATCAGCGTGTTCTCCACCATTAAGGATGTTCATCATTGGTGTTGGAAGAAGTTTAGCGTTTGTTCCACCGATGTAGTTATATAGTGGCATACCTAGTTCATCTGCTGCTGCTTTTGCTGCTGCTAGTGATACACCTAGGATTGCGTTAGCTCCGAAGTTTCCTTTGTTTTCTGTTCCATCAAGTTCGATCATTCTGTTATCAATACCGATTTGATCTGTTACATCATAGATGCCTACAAGTTCATCAGCTATTTTATCATTTACATTTTCAACAGCTTTAAGAACTGATTTTCCAAGATAATAATCTTTATCTCCATCTCTAAGCTCTACTGCTTCCCATTCACCTGTAGATGCACCTGATGGTACTGCTGCACGACCGAAGCCGCCTAGTTCTGTTTCTACTTCAACTTCTACAGTTGGGTTTCCTCTTGAGTCAAGGATTTGTCTTGCATATACACTTGTAATTAAACTCATAAATATCTCCTTTTTATTTATAATATTTTTAAATAATTTAAACTATTTTGTGAAGTTTACTAAAGCAGCAAAGTCGCTTGCTTTTAGGCTTGCTCCGCCTACTAGGGCTCCGTCTATATTTTCTTTAGCCATAAGCTCAACAACATTATTTGGTTTTACTGATCCACCATATTGGATTCTTACTTTTTCAGAAGCTTCTTTTCCAAACATATCAGCTATTAGGCTTCTAATATAGCCGCACATTGCATCAGCATCATCACTAGATGCAGTTTTGCCTGTTCCTATTGCCCAGATTGGTTCATATGCTATGATTACTTTTTCTATATCTTCAGCTGAAACATCTTTTAAATCTTTTTCTATCTGAGATTTAACTTTTGCTTCGTGTTCATTTGCTTCTCTTTCTTCTAAAGTTTCACCACAACAAAGAATTGGTACTAGGTCATGAGCGAGAGCAGATTTAACCTTTTTGTTAATTAGGCAATCACATTCTTTAAAATATTCACGTCTTTCTGAGTGACCTAAGATTACATATCTTGCTCCGATATCTGTAAGCATTAGTGGAGAAATTTCTCCAGTATATGCACCACTTTCTTCGTAGTACATATTTTGTGCACCGAAAGCAACATTAGTACCTGCAAGTTTTTCTTTTGCAATTACTAAATCTATAGCAGGTGTACAAACTCCAGCTTCTACATTTTCATCTAGGTCTAAATTTTTGATTTCTTCAAGTAGCTTTTCTGCTTCAGAAACTGTCATATTCATTTTCCAGTTTCCTACTATAACTGGTTTGCGCATTTAAGACTCCTTATTTGTTTTCTATTGCTGTTATACCTGGTAGGTCTTTACCTTCTAGGAATTCTAAGCTTGCTCCACCACCAGTAGATACGTGTGTAATCTTATCTTTTAGGCCAGCCATCTCTATAGCTAGAGCACTGTCTCCACCACCTACAATTGTTATTGCATCTGATTCAGCAAGAGCTTGGGCAACTTTGTTTGTACCATCTGCGAATTCTTTTATTTCAAATACTCCCATTGGTCCGTTCCATACTACTGTCTTTGCTTCTTTAATTTTTGATGCAAATAGTTCAGCTGTCTTTGGCCCTATATCTAGGGCTTCTTTATCTGCTGGAATATTATCTATATCAACAACTTCTGTATCTACGCCTGCTTCTATCTTATCTGCTATTACAACATCAACTGGTAGTAGGATTTCTACGCCATTTGCTTCAGCTTTTTTGATTAATTCTAGAGATAGATCCATCTTATCTTCTTCAAGAAGTGATTTTCCTATTTCTTTACCTTGAGCTTTAAGGAAGGTGTAAGCCATACCACCACCGATTAGGATTGTATCAACTTTTGTTATAAGATTTTCTATAACACCAATCTTATCTGATACTTTAGCTCCACCAAGGATTGATACAAATGGATGTTCTGGTGCTTCTAGAGCCTTGCCCATTATGTCAATTTCTTTTTCTATTAGAAGACCTACAGCTGATGGTAGGATGTTTGCAACTCCAACATTTGAAGCGTGTGCTCTGTGGCTTGTACCAAAAGCGTCATTTACATATAAATCTGCAAGTGAAGCTAATTCTTTTGCAAAATCTTCACCATTTTTTGTTTCTTCTTTTCTATATCTAGTGTTTTCTAGTAAGGCAATTTGTCCATCTTCGAGTTTGTTAACTTCTTCTTTTACTTTTTCATCAACTACTATTGGAGATGGTAAAAATTTAAATTTATTGCCATATACATTTTCTAAGTAATCTGCAACTGGCTTTAATGCGAATTCAGGGTTTGCTTCTCCTTTTGGCCTACCTAAGTGGCTCATAAGTATAACTATTGCACCATTTTCTGATAGGTAGTTTATAGTTGGCATAGCTGCTTTTATCCTAGCATCATCTGCTATCTTGCCCTTTTCTTCTTTTGATAAAGGTACGTTGAAGTCTACTCTTACTAAAACTTTTTTTCCCTTTACATCTAAGTCTTTTACTGTTTTTTTATTCATTATTCACCTCGAAAAAAAGGCGAGATTGTATCCCGCCTATTTAATAATCTTAAAGATTTGCTAGATAATCAAGTGTTCTAACTAGGTTAGATACGTATCCCATTTCGTTATCATACCAAGCAACTGTTTTAACAACTTGTGTGCCATTTGCACCTTCAACTATTTTTGTAAGTTGTGAGTCAAATACAGATCCTGCTGGGTATCCAACTATATCACTTGATACTATATCATCTTCTGTATATGCAAATGCATCAGATTCGTATTTTTTCATTGCTGCATTTACTTCTTCAACTGTTACTTTCTTTTCAAGTACAGAATAAAGTTCTGTTATAGATCCTGTTATTGTTGGAACTCTTAGAGCTGAACCATCGATTTTACCTTCTACTTCAGGAAGTACTTTACCTACAGCTTTTGCTGCACCTGTTGAAGCTGGAATTGTGTTTTGAGCTGCTGCTCTTCCGCCTCTAAGGTCTTTTTTAGAAGCTGGTGTATCTTGGATAGCTTGAGTTGCTGTATATGCGTGGATTGTTGACATTTGTCCAGAAACAAATCCAAATTCTTTAGCTAATACATTTACCATTGGTGCAAGGCAGTTTGTTGTACAGCTTGCGCCTGAAACTACTGTTTCTGATCCATCAAGTATGTCGTGGTTTACACCAAAAACGATAGTTTTCATATCACCTTTACCAGGTGCTGAAATAAGAACTTTCTTAGCTCCGGCTTTAAGGTGAGCTTCTGCTTTTTCTTTTTCTGTAAAGAATCCTGTACATTCAAGTACGATATCTACGTTTAATTCTCCCCAAGGAAGATCTTCAGGATTTCTTTCTGCAAAAACTTTGATGTCTTTACCATTGATTTTGAAGCCTTCGTCTGTTAATTCAGCTTCTCCATTGAATCTGCCTTGTGCAGTATCATATTTGAAAGCATATAGTAGACCTGCTTTATCAATAAGGTCATTGATTGCTACAACTTCTATGTTGTCTTCTACTTCTGCGATTCTTCTTAAGGTAAGACGTCCTATTCTACCAAATCCGTTAATTGCTACTCTTGTTGTCATTATTTCCTCCTAAATTCTTTCTACATATTAAATATACTGACTTGTTATTTGCTTGTCAATATTATTTACCAGCTTTTGCTCTCAATGTATCTATTTGCCATTACAGCTGCTATACATCCATCGCTTGCAGCAGTCACTGCTTGTCTAACTGATTTTTTTCTTGTATCACCTACTGCAAAGACACCTTCTATATTGGTTTTCATATCTTCATCTGTTATAATATAGCCCTTTTCCATATCAAGTTTACCTTCAAATATTTCTGTTGAAGCTACATTACCTACAAATATAAATACCCCAATTGGTGAATTATTATCACCTTTTATGATTTTTTCTTCATTTGTTTTAACATTTTCTAAAACTAATTCTTCGACTTCCTTAGAACCACGGATTTCCTTTAGTACAGAATTTAATTCAAATTTAATTTTAGGATTTTTCTTCACATTTTCTATTACTACACCGCTAGCTCTAAATTCATCTCTTCTATGCACAATTGTTACAGATTTACCATATTTTGTTAGAAAGTTGGCTTCTTCTAGGGCACTGTCTCCCCCGCCTATTACATATATATCAAGACCTTGGTAAAATGGTCCATCGCATGTAGCACAATATGACACTCCCCTGTTAGCAAATTCTTCTTCACCTGGTACGCCAAGGTGTCTATGTCTTGCACCAGTTGAAATTATAATAGTTTTGGCTTCATAGGTGTTAGAATCTGTTGTTACTTTTTTTACATCACCTTCAAGCTCAACTTCTTTTACATTCTCATATACTATTTCAGCGTATTCTTTTGCTTGTTCTTCCATTCTTTCAGATAAAGCCATACCTGTTGGATCTTCGATAGATCCTGGATAGTTTTCTACATAGGCCGTGCCAGAAATTTGGCCACCAGCTATATCTTTTTCAATTATTAGTGTCTTTAGCATACTTCTACCTGCATAAAGACCAGCAGTAAGTCCGGCTGGACCACCACCGATTATGATTAAATCGTACATATATCTCCTTTAAAAATTAAAATTTACTTGTCTCAAAGCTTCATAGACCACGATTGATACAGAATTGGCAAGATTTAGTGATCTATTAAGTTTACTTGTCATTGGTATTGTAATGATTTTATCCTGATATCTTTCAAGTAAGTTAGAATCAATCCCTTCCTTTTCCCTTCCAAATATCAAAAAATCTCCATCCTTAAAATTTATATCGGTATATTTTTGCTTACTTGGTGTTTCAACTAAATAAAAGTCTTTTCCATCAAGATAAGATAAAAATTCTTCCAAGCTGTCATGAATAACTAAATCTACCTTATCCCAATAATCTATACCAGCCTTTTTAAGGTATTTATCTGATAAGTTGAATTTGAATGGCCTTACTAAATGCAATCGTGACTCTGTTAAGACACAAGTTCTTGCTATGTTACCAACATTACCAGGATGCTCTGGCATTAATAAAACGACATTATACATTTTTATTTAACCTCAGAACATAATCACAAGCCTCTACAATTCCTGAGGAGTCATTATCTCCTACAATTATATCAGCATATTTTTTTAGAGTTTCATTGGCATTGCCCATAGCAAAACCAAGCTTAGCATTTTTTACCATAGGAATATCGTTGTATGAATCACCTATGGCAGCTACCTCTTCTATACTTATACCCAAAATCTCACAAATCTCACTTATTGAATTCCATTTGCTAGAATTTTTATTTGATAGCTCGAGAAGGTTTGAACCGGAAGATGTTATATAAAGTTTATCAGCAAACTTCTCATTCACCTTTGAAACGATTTCTTCTTTACTAAGTTTATTTTTATCTATACCTGAAATTTGGAATTTATTAGCAGACTTACCTTGAGATAATAGATAAGAAACTGGGTCTTCTTTTATTATCAAATCCACTTGGTAATTCATTCCATAATCATTATCAATTTTAAGATGTTTGATTCTATCCAAATTTACCCTATTTGTATAATAATTTTCTTCATCATAAAAATGAAATTCAAGTTTTAGTTCTTTGCAAAATTCGAATAATTCTTTTAAAATATCGTCATCAATATAATATGTTTTATAAATATTGTTAGATGCAAGAGCAATCATAGAGCCGTTTGTAGCTACTATAGGATTATCATAACCTATTATTTTTTGATAATATTTTATAGATGATAAGACTCTTCCACTAGCGAAAATTGTCTTGATACCTGAATCATTTAATTTTCTAAGGGCTTTTATATTATTATCTGGCATTTTAATAGAGGAATCTAGCAAGGTTCCATCTATATCGAAAGCAAATAATTTAATCATTTTGCCTCCTGTAATATTCGCATAATTTATTTAATTGGCATTCTTCACATAGTGGATTTCTAGCCTTGCATAAGGCCCTACCATGAGTAATTATTTGATGGTGAGTTTTTGTCCACCTTGACTGCTCTATATTTTTTTCTAATTGGTCTTCTGTCTTATCAACATTATTAGCATTAGCAAGACCAATCCTATTAGAAACCCTAAATACATGTGTATCTACTGCAATAGCTGGAATTCCATAAGCATTTGATACAACAACATTAGCTGTCTTTCTACCTACTCCAGGTAGTTTTTGTAATTCTTTTTTATCTTTTGGTACTATTGAATTATAATCATTAATAAGAATTTTGCTTGCAGTTTGTATATTTTTCGCTTTATTTCTGTATATACCAATAGATCTAATATAATTTTCTAGTTTCTTTATATCCATGTTTGCAAAATCTTCTGGTGTATTTGCTTCTTTAAACATTTCCTTTGTCACTTTATTTACACTAACGTCTGTTGCTTGGGCAGAAAGTATCGTTGCCACCAAAAGCTCAAAGGGTGTTGTAAAGTCAAGCATCGAATGATCCACATCTGGATACATTATATCTAGAAGATCTAATACTTTTTTTATGTTATTTTTAGATAAAATAATATCACCAACTTTCCCAATTATTATACTTTACTTATTTTTGCCTGCTAAGAATTGTTTTTGTTCATCATCTGCTATATAATAAATAAGAATTGGAGTGATAATATGTTTAATTTAAAAAAGAAAAATTTTAAAGACTTTGATATAATTTTACTATTGGTAACGATTTGTCTTTCTGTCTACGGATTAGTAGTTTTGTACTCAGCTTATGGCGGCAATCTGAGCGCAATAAAAACTCAGATTTTTGCTACAATATTGGGATTTTTGATTATAGGTGCACTTTGTACAATTGATTTAGATGTTATTAAGAAGCCCTATATGATTATGTATGCTGGAATGATTATAATGCTAATATCAACGCTATTTTTAGGTAGAGGTCTTGATGAATGGGGAGCTAGAAGCTGGATATATATTGGATCTTTTTCCTTCCAGCCAGCTGAAATAGCTAAAGTTATTCTGATATTTTGCCTAGCAGCCTTTCTAGATAAATATAAATATTCGATAAACTCTATAAAGACTCTAGTTTTGACTATCTTATTTGCCGGCTTTCCAATATTCCTTATACTTTTGCAGCCAGATTTTGGAACATCCATGGTATATTTGTTTTTTATAGCTGCAATGATATTTATAGTAGGAATCTCTTGGAAATGGATTGGAATTTTACTTGCTATTGGTCTTGTGGTAGGAATAATACTTCTTACAAATCTGAGTGGCTTTAGGGCTGATAGGATTGAAAACTTCCTAAATCCTAATAGAGATACATCAGGATCAAACTGGCAGCAACAACAAGGTATGATAGCTATAGGATCTGGTATGATTGGTGGAAGAGGATACCTTAACGGAAGCCAATCTCAATATGGTTATATACCCGAGAAAGAAACAGACTTTATTTTTTCAGTCTTAGCTGAAGAACTTGGTTTTGTAGGAGCAATTATTATGCTAATCCTCTTTACGATTTTGATTCTTAGACTTGTATTAATTGCAAAAACTTCAAATAATACTTTTATAAGTCTACTTGTAACAGGAATTGCTGGATTAATCTTCATACATGTATTTGAAAACATAGGAATGACTATAGGACTTATGCCAGTTACAGGTATACCTCTTCCTTTCTTTTCAAATGGAGGCACCTTCCAGTTAATTATCCTTTCTTGTGTAGGGCTGGCTCTTTCATCATCTATGCAAAAGAATCAATATGATGATGGAATTGTTGATAATAATAGGGTATCACCACTTGAAGTGACAATGGTTAGACCATCTAAAAGAAAATAACAAAGCAAAAAGCCATCGTATTATTTTACGATGACTTTTTTTCTTTGTTTCTTTTAACAATTTTTGTTTTAGAGAATTCTTCTCTTTCTTTTTCTTCAATACTTTGAGAAATACTTTTAATAAGTTCTGATTTTTGTGGTATCTGAATTTTTTCCAAAGAATTAACTTTTTTGTTTGATTTTCTTATTTCTATTTCAAGGTTATTTATAGTACTATCAAGCTCTGCTAATTTAAAAATATCTGCTTTTAACTTATTAAATGCTATTAGAGCTTCATCAAATAGTGAATTTGTCTGATAAAATGAATAAGATAAAGATAATTTCTTAGGACTAAAAGTCACTTCTGCCATATTAGTCTGCATGAATTTTGTATTTTTTGTTTCGATAGAATTATCAATTGGTATAAGACCAGCTAAATTTTCTAGCTTAGCCTGACCTATACTTGTCATGGCCTTATTAAAGCTGTGGCTTACTTCATTCATAGTTTGGTTTACTTTTTTATTTAAGGCATCCCTATCCTTAATTTTGCTCTCATGAGCATTCATCAAGGCTTTTCTTTTCTTATCAAGGATATCAAGACCAACATCTAATAGCTTTAGTTCTTCCTTAGCTTTAATTAAATTAGCTTTACTTGCTATTTGCTCATTATTCATTAGCCTTACCTATAAATTTATCAAGATTTTTCTCAGATACCCTGTGAAGTTCGTTTCTTGGTAATATTTTTAATATATCCCAAGCTAAATCTAAGCTTTCTTCAAGTTCTCTATTTTCACTTTGCTCTTGTGATAAAAATTTGCTTTCAAATACATCTCCAAATTCTAGGTATTTCTTATCAACTTCAGATAAATCATCCTCACCGACAATTTGAGCAATGTTTCTAACATCTATTACCTTAGAATATGATTCATACAATTGGTTCATTACATCTTCATGATCACTTCTAGTATAGCCTTCACCAATACCATCTTTCATAAGCCTTGATAAAGAAGGCAAGACATTTATTGGTGGATAGACTCCTTTACTTGATAGGTTTCTATCTATTACTATTTGTCCTTCTGTAATATAACCAGTCAAATCAGGAACTGGGTGAGTAATATCATCATTAGGCATTGTTAAGATTGGAATTAGGGTTACTGAACCCTTAACTCCTTCAATCATACCTGCCCTCTCATATAAACTAGCTAGATTTGAATAAAGGTAACCTGGATAGCCCTTTCTTGAAGGAATTTCTCCTCTTATAGAAGACACTTCACGCAAAGCTTCACAATAACTTGTCATATCTGTTATGATTACAAGAACATGGTAGCCTTTCTTATAGGCTAAGTATTCAGCAGCTGTAAGGGCGCATTTTGGAGCAAGAAGTCTTTCCATTATTGGAGAATCAGCTAGGTTTTGATACATTACTAGCTTGTCTTTAACTCCAGCTTTAGAAAAAGCATCTTCAAAGAACATTGCCTCATCTTTTTTAATACCCATAGCAGCAAAGACAAAGGCAAAGTCTTCATCAGTTTTTAGTTTAGCTTGTCTAATAATTTGAGCTGCAATTTCGTTGTGTGGTAGACCTGATCCAGAAAAAATCGGCAATTTTTGTCCACGAATAAGAGTAGTTAATGTATCAATAGCGGAAATTCCTGTTTGTATGAAGTCTCTTGGGTATTCTCTTGCAACTGGATTTAGGGCAAGTCCTTCAACAGGATAAGTTTCTTCTGAATAAATGTCTCCACCATTGTCAATAGGTTGACCTATACCATTAAAGGTCCTACCTAGAATATTCTCATTGAGAGGTAATTCTAGTGGCTTTTCGTAGAAACTAACAACAATATCTTCTACAGAGAAATTATCTGTATTTGCATAAACCTCAATTGTTACAGTATCATCATCAACCATGACAACTGATCCCACGAATTCCATTCCTGCTGCATGAACAGATACAAGAGCATTGTAGGCTATGTCGCTAACTTTTTCAATTTCTATGATAGAAGACTCTATTTTTTTAATTTTTGTATATTCTTTTCTCAACAGCTTACCCCCTCAAATTAGCAAAATAATTTTCGATTTTAGAGCCTAGCTGGTTAAGCTTTTCTAATTTATCATTTTCAACATTGTATTTCATCTGGCTTATTTCATTTAATAAGTCAGAATCATATATCTTTTTATATGAAATACCATCTTTAAGAGCTTGGTTACTTAAATTATTATATTTATCAATAGTATCAAGCATCATAATTTGCTTATCCACAGGCACATACTTATCTATAGCATTGTAAGCATTTTGCTGTAAAAATCCATTTCTAATTAGGGCAGCCACATCTAGAGTATTTTTTTGTTCATCTGATAAGGCATCAGAGCCAACTAACATCATTATTGATTTTACTTCCTCTTCAGAAATTAATACATTCATAAGTTTATTTCTTATTGCTATAATATCTGAATTGTAATGCTCTTTGTAGTAGTCTTGTATCTTATCTAGGTAATTTGTATAAGAAGTTAACCAGTTTATTGCTGGGTAATGTCTTGAATAAGCAAGTTTCCTATCAAGACCTAAAAATACATTTACACTACGTCTTGTTGCTTCTGTTACAGGTTCTGAGAAATCTCCACCAGATGGGGATACAGCTCCTATTAGGGTAACTGAACCTTTTGTACCATTTAGGTTTTCGAAATAACCAGCTCTTTCGTAGAATTTTGAAAGCCTTGATGCAAGATAGGCAGGATAGCCTTCTTCTGCAGGTATCTCTTCAAGCCTTGCAGATATTTCTCTAAGGGCTTCTGCCCATCTGGAAGTAGAATCTGCCATTAAGGCCACGTCATAGCCCATATCTTTATAGTATTCAGCTATGGTTATACCGGTATATATACTTGCCTCTCTTGCGGCAACTGGCATGTTTGATGTGTTGGCAATTAGGATTGTCCTTTGCATAAGGTCTTTTCCTGTATTTGGGTCAATCAAATCTGGGAATTCCTCAAGTACCTGGGTCATCTCATTTCCTCTTTCACCGCAACCAATATATACTATGATATCAACATCAGAATATTGGGCAAGCTGGTGTTGAAGCATTGTCTTACCTGTACCAAATCCTCCAGGAATTGCTACTGTACCTCCCTTTGCTATTGGGAAAAATACATCCAAAACCCTTTGTCCAGTAACTAAAATATTTTGTAAAGTTAAGGCTTTTTTAACTGGTCTAGGATTTCTTACAGGCCAGTATTGGTAAAGTTTAAGGTCAAAAATACCTTCATCATTTTCTACTTTAAGAATGGTATCTTCAAGCTTATATTTACCATCTTCCTTAGCCTCAACTACCACACCAGCAAAGCTAGACATAAGTCTATGTTCTATTACTTCTGTCTCCTTAATAGTGGCGTAAATATCTGCTTTTTTAATCTTGTCACTTTTTTTAAATTTGATTTTAACATCCCATTCTTTTTCAAGATCTAGGTTATCAAAACCAATACCAGATGGTATAAAGGCTCCGTGTTTATCCATTATATCTTTAAGAGGTCTTTCTATACCATCAAACATATTTCCTAATAGACCAGGACCAAGCCTTACTGATAAAGGCATAGATGTAGAGATGATATCCTCTCCTACTTTCAGACCTGATGTATCCTCGTATACCTGAATAGTTGCAAGGTCGCCTTCAACAGAGATAACTTCCCCAATTAGTTTTAAATTACCAACTGAAACCATCTCTCTAATTTTTAAGCTTCTTGCATTTTGAGCATAGACTACAGGTCCATTTATTGTTTTAATTATTGGATTCATTAAAACGCTCACTTTCAAGAACTTGGTATAATTTTTTACCAAATTCATATTTCTTATCTCTAATTCTTTCTTTATAGCTAAAGTTATATCTAAATTCATTATTGATATCTTTTAGTATAAAGCCGCCAATATAGGCATTATCCATTGCTTGCTTATTTTTAAAATCTATTAAATCTAGATCATCGCTAACAACACAGACTACAATATCATCTTCTGCCAAAGAAAGATCTTTCATAACCTTTTTTATTTCAATAGGCAAGGATTCTTTGTAAGTTTCTGTTTGTTTATATGCCCTAAGTTTGCTAATTAATCTATAATAAAAATCATCAAGCAATTCTTCTTTATAAGCATAGAAGTTGTTTTTTTCTTCTTGCTTAATTTTTGATACTTCTTCATTTTTTCTTATTTTTAGAAAGTTTTTACGATCTTTAAGCTTTTCTTCAAATTCTTGACTTCTTTGCTTATTTTTATTGTCGATATAGGATGAATTTTTTTCAGTAGATAAAAATAATTCATTATCAGTTTTTATCTTCTCTTCATCCCAAACCATCTTTCTAAAACTTGATAGTTTTGCTTCTAAGTCTAGCATAATTAGTCCTTTCAGCCATCAATAATTACAATCAAAGGCATTGTGTAATCTCTTCTATAATTATCAATCCTATTATTATTTTTATTATAAACTGACCTTGTAATTATCAATATAGCAAGATTCTCATCCTTGTATGAATTTCTAAATTCTTCTTCAAAATTATTCTCATCAACTAAGCTTGCTTCAATAGCTCCTAGTCGAAACATTGTAAGCAAGCTATTTGAATCTGTTAGAATCTTTGCTTTCATTTTATGCGTATAGGATTAGGATTGAGATAATTACACCAAAGATTGCAATACCTTCAGCAAGACCAACAAAGATGATTGTTCTACCAAGTATTGATTGGTCTTCAGAAATTGCACCAAGTGCTGCAGATCCTACAGTACCAACTGCATAACCAGTACCAATTGTAGCAAGACCTGTTGAAAGGGCTGCACCTATATATTTAAGGCCGTCGCTTGCTGTAGCTGTTGCAGCTGCAGCTTCTCCTGCTGCTTTTGATGTTGATGGTAGAATTAAAACCATGATCATCAACATGAGTGGTACAAAGGTAAATAAATTTATTTTTAGTGCTTTTTTTATTTTTGCTTTTGAGCTATCTTCATTATTTTTTAGTAGGTATAAACCTGAATATATTGTCATAATGACAACTGCTAGTGCAAGTAATGCTGTGTATTTAATCATATTCTTCTCCTTTTAAATTAGTTTTCTTTAATTGGTCTAAATTTACGACCGTTACCTTGATAATACTTACTAAACATTTCATAAAATTCTAGTCTTAGACCTTGGATAAATACAATCATTCCTTCAAGGCCAATGATTAAAACATTACCAAATATTAATATTATTATTCCAAATATTCCACCACCAACAAGCTTACTCATAACCTCAAAGGCCATATAAAGACCTACGTGGTTAATGGCAAAGGCTCCTACCCTTGTAAATGAAACAAGATTTGAAAATACAGAAAGTAATGCTTCTATAATTGAAAATGAACTTTCTACATAATAATCAGATGCGCTTGATTCAAAAACTTCATCTCTTTTTTCGATTTTTGCAGCTATTGGCTTAGAAAATACAATCATGATGATTGATATTATCAATAGGCAAAGCGCAACTGGCATTGGAAGTGGATTTACTTTTACAATATTGAGTATTAATAAAACAAATGAAATCATCATTAAAAGCCCTGCAAGGCCTTCTTTACCAAAGATTCCTTCTTCAATATTTTTTTGTTTTACTAATTTGTTATAAATTCCTAGACAATATGCAATTATAAGTAGCATTATACCAAAAGCTACTGATGCTATAAGGACTTTCATAATGTTATCAAATGGTTTGATTAGTAATGTAGGAATCAATGTCTCTATTCCAAAAAATGATCCATACATCAAACCAAAGAAACAAGCAGAAAATCCGATTCTTCTTATTAGAGATCCAAAGGTTTTATTTATTTTATCTACAAAAAAGCTTAAAAGAATAAAAACCAAACCTTGTCCTAAATCACCAAACATCATTCCATAGAGGAGCATATAAGTTACTGCGAAAAATGGAGTTGGGTCAATTTCGTTATAATTAGGTGCTCCATACATATTTACTAGGAATTCGAAGGGTCTAAAGAGCTTGTTATTTCTTAACTTAGTTGGTGGCTCCTGATTAAATTTTTTTTTTACCTCTACGTTTGTTTTGTCGTATTTTTTAGCGAGAGATTCAAATTCTTTTACCTTAGATTTTGGAACCCAACCAGTTAGGTATAAGTATTTTTCACCCTTGGCCATCTTGCTAATGATATCTTCACTTTTTTCATAGTATTCAACTGTACTTGGTAAAGATTCGAAAGTTTCGTTGTTATTATTTTTAAAATCTTTGATATCTTTTTCTAGATTATCTAATTCCTTATCAATACTATTTAACTTAGAATTTATTGAATCAAGATTCTCATCAGGAAGCTCCATATCGATAAAGCCCATTGTGTTTACAGCCCTACCTATATCTTCACTAACCTGTTTTGGATAGACTAATAGATAATTTTCTTTTGAGTTTTTTATTTTATCTGTCATTTCCATCCTCCTTGATTATTTTTTCGAATGCTTCATCTACGAGCTTGTCAACTTTATCTTTATATAAGCTCTCAATGCTAGATTTTTTGTCAGAAAAAGATTTTTTAATTTCACTAGCTTCTTTGCTTATTTCTTCTTCGTTGTTTTTATTTAACTCAGCAACTTCTTTCGTAATTTTTTCAAGATAAGTTTGATCAATCTTATTAGCAACTTTTAAGCTTTCAGCTTTTTCATTTTCAATAATTTCATCAACACTTCTTCTTCTTTCACTGGTTTTATTGTCTAGTTCAATCAAAGTGTTAATTGCATCAGCACTTTTTGTATCCTCATCGTTTAGGTGGATGATTAGTGATGGTATATTTTCGTAGTTATTTTTAAGAATAAATCTACCGTCTTTTGTAACCTCACCATATCTAAAGTCGAAATAGTTTAAGCGCTTAATCTTATCAATATCAACATCTGCCCTATTTAGAATTTCCAAATTATTTTTATAAGTTAATAATTTTTCTTTTTCTTCAACAAGGCTTTCTCGTCTTTTAATCATCGGCTCAAGTCTAGTATAGAGTCTGTCAAGTTCTTCTTTCTCGATAACTTTGGTTATTTTACCGATTTTCTCATCATCTCTAATGTCAAAAAATTTCTTTAGATAATCAAGTTTTTCAAGTTCTTCTTTGCTAAGACCTTGGAAACTTGTAATACTATTCATATCCTCAGTTAATTCGACATTTTCGCTACTAGCCTTGACAGAGAAAGCTCTACTAGCCACTTGACCAAAAGCATCGATTGGTTCGATTTGACCTATATTAATTACATCCTTTAATAAATCGGTAAGATTTTCTAGTCTGGATGTAATATTAACTAGGTTCATTTTTTCTACTGCCATATCTACCTTCCTATTAACAATTCTCTTTTCTGATTGTAAACGTATCGTCCATCCATCTCTAGAATGGAAATAATATTTTTAATATCTAAGTATAAAAGATTTATTGCAGAAATAACATAGAGGATATCACAATTCTCACTGATTATTTCATCCCTAGAATTCTTCCATCGCCTATCTTGTATTCTTTTATAAACCAAATCTTCATTTTCAAAAATATTTTTATACCTACCATCAGAAAAATACTCTATAAATTCGTCCTTATTGAGATTAGATATCTCTCTAAGTCTGTCTGCATTAAACAGATATCCACCCTCTATAAGGTAGTTAAAAACTTCATTATTATTTATTTCAAAAAATGATTTTAACCTGTAAAGCATTTCAAAATTCAACAAGTTGATTTCTTCAGCTATATATCTGTTGATGTACTTATAATCATTGCTAGGGAATTTTTCACTCATTTTTAGTAAGTCTCTATAATATAATTTTATAAGAGCGTTAGAAGATAAAAATATCAATTGATCTTGATCCATATTCTCATTTAAGAATGGCTCTAGCACTCTTTTAATATGTTTATCTTTAATGGATTTTACAAAATCATGTAAAGAATAATTAGCTGAAAGCTCCATACCTTCAAAAAATGGGCTATTGACAAAGTACTTATAATTATCTGCTAAAGAATTATTTAAGATCTGTCTCTTATACACATCTCCGAGCCCACGA
>OJLW01000481.1_pt1 | contig 19724 bp, 22 predicted proteins | sample 1597021 | NCBI WGS metagenome assembly OJLW01 (sample SAMEA3904676, study PRJEB24821) | metagenome | biome: Builtin; feature: hospital; material: surface | place: USA | collected 2013-06-03
CTTTCTGTATTCTATTGGTGATAAGTATCCTAATTTTTCTTTTATTCTTTCTTCGATGTAATATTTTATGAAATCTTCTATTGTTTGTTTTAAGTGTTCATATGATTAGAATTTTCTTCCGTAATATATTTCTTGTTTAAGTATTCCAAAGAAGTTTTCCATTGGCGAGTTGTCTAAGCAATTGCCTTTTCTGGACATAGATTGGGTGATTCCCTTTGTTTCTAAACTTGATGTGATAAAAAACTAAACATTTAAATTGAGATGGATGAGTATGACTTGATAGGTATAAAAAGTAAAGTTACTAATACATAAATCAAGGAGCATTTTATAGAAAAAATTGATTTTAAAGGTTTAACACGATTGCACAGATTAAAAGAGTGTAGATATTAATGGGGAGCATTACAATAAATCGAAAAAAGGAGATGAAAACTATGAAAAAATATTTTGGTATAGCAATAGTTTTAATCACTATTTTGTCATTAACTGCATGCGGTGGTAGTAATAAAAAAATAAATATACCAAAAGCCGAAGAAGTAAAAGAAATTGAAATTATGAAGAATACTTCAGAAGAATGTTTAAAAATTGAGAATAAAGATGAAATATCTGGCATAATTGAAGATATTTTGGAAAACACCGATGACACCGGTAGGGAAAGTGTTAACGACCAACCTACAAATATTAATGATTATCTTATTATTAAATTCCATAACAAAAATGTAGAAGATAGACCAAGCATTGCGTATTTATATAAAGACAAGAACACTAGCTATGTTGAACAGCCATATCAAGGTATTTGGAAATTAAGAGAAGAAGTATTTGATAAAATCAGTGGTAATTTGATTAAATAATGATATTCAACAAAACCATGCTTATTGCACTTGTAAGTTATAAGTTATGAAAACTATAAGACTTGTATGAAAGCAGTAAGCAATGAAAAGATTTTCTATATATATTAGAATTAATCAAGAATTTACTTTGGTCTAACGGAGTTTTGAAAATCTCAGATTTAAGATTCGAATTTTTTAAAAATTTAGAAGTAGACAGCTAATAGAGGAGATAGATGGACATCTTGAGTGAGAAGAATAATGAAATAGCACTATTATTAGATCTTGGTATAAGTGAAGAGGGATATGAATTTGCTTCTAACATACAGACGGCTATGAAGTTTGCAGAGCTTGAGATGGATGAGATAACTTCTAAGCTTAATGAAAATGAAAATACACTTAAAAAGCTTACTCCAGAATGTGATAAAACAGACTATATACTTGCTGCTGCTAGTGGTACAATTTGTGGACTTATGGATATATTCCTTGTGGGAAAAGCAGGTGAATCAGTGATTGGGGATATTACGGACAATTGGTTTGAAAATCGTACTATGGATTTTGCTAAGATTTGTGGTTGGGATGGAAATAACAATGATTCTCTTTCCTCAGCAATAAAATATTTAGAGAAGAAATTTAAGATTCCCTATGACCAGACAGGAGCGGGTGATGCTGCGAGAATGGTCTTTGACCTTAATCCAAGGAACCATCATTTTAAATCATTGGGCCATAATCCAAGCTTATTAGGATTATTCTTCTCAATTCTTGATCAGTTTGCAAATACATCACATTTCGTTTCCGAAGGAGAATTGATTTCTTTACAGGAAGCTGATGATAATTTTGTCCTCCAAGGAGCTAATATATCTGCTAAATTGTTTTGTGGATTTATAAATTGGCTGGGTCAATTGATTTCTGATATGTCTGGCTCTTCAGCTAGTAAGGGACGAGGTATGGGCATACCTTCACCTTTCTGGGCTTGGACAAATGATATTATTGCTATTAAGAGGAAGCTTAATATTTCAAATATAGAATTTGATAGGTCTGTCAATAAATTAGCGCTTGATATATAAGCAAGGATATGATATAAGATTTGAAGCGGCTAAAGCTATACCAGTATTTGTCAATGACTTATTAGTTAGGATGGTTTATTCCATTAGGCGTTTGGTTAGATATTTTATGGATAATCAAGATGGGGATAGGTCTTTTGGATTGATGTGGGAATTATGCGAGCCTTTTTCTAATGCTAGTGTAAAAAGAATGCTTACCGTAGCTCATGGAACATTTTGTTTACTTGATGTGGGAGATGCTCTTGACCAAGGATTTATCCGAGGTGCTGGGAGTTTTAGAATAGATCAATTTTTGATGCGATTAAATATTGTGGGTCTAGGTAGATTTACAATTTCTTTATATGGTGAGGCTAATAGATGGTTAAAACGATATCAAGTACAAAAGGAGAATTTTTCCTTAAGACAAGAAAAAATAATTATTTCTGATTATATTGATGGATTAAAAATCCTGTTAGAAGTATACGATAATGAAGACCTCCTTTTATTTACTCAGGAATTAAAGGAAAGTGATATGTACATAGAAGTCTTTGAAAAATCTGCTCTTTTAGCAGAGAAAAGAAATGTTCCAAAGAATCAGATTGTGGGCTTATCCCATTACCTTCTCCCAAGACTTGCTAAAAGTGAATCAAATTGGATAAATGGAAATGAATATTGGTATAGGTCTAGCCTTAAGTTAGGTTTAGTAGGCCTTGTTATTAGCTTGATTACAATGGTATTAGGTGAAGTTTTTAACCTATATGACTGGCTTATTGGTTTGTTTGTTATATTAATACCATCAATTCTAGGCGTGATATACATTTGCTATAGGATGGAAAAATATATTTTGAAGGACTAAATTAAAGATTTAAAATTTTAAGTTATAAGTTCTTTTATGACTTTGCAGGAATCTATTAAGAGGATATAGACCTTGTTAATTTTGAAGGAATTGAATTTAGGATACCAAGTATGGAACAATATCTAAAAATCTATGAGGAATCTTCAAAAGATTCCTATAGAAATTGTAATAATAACAATAAAGATTTTGCCAAGATTGATTTTTGCGAAGGAATGATTAAAAAGTTATTTAATACAAAAACCAGAGCTAGGATATTCTAACTCTGGTTAAAATCAAACTTATCTTATACAAATCATAAAACTTTCTTATTTATTTTTCGATTTTCTTTTTTCTTAGCAGGAGGGATCCTATAGTGGAAATTATTAAAACAATCACTATTGCTCCCAGCCCTTTGATACCTGTTTTTACGTTGGTATTTGCAATTGTTTTATGTGTTGCCTGCTTTGTTTGAGGGCTCTCAACTACTTGTGAACGGCTTTGTTGATTATCATAAGTTATAGGTTTTGGACCTGATTTAGCTTGTGCTTGGCCTTGTTGGTCATTATAAGTTATAAGTTTTGGGCTTGTTTTAGCTTGTACTGAGCTTTGATGGTCAACTGTCTTAGTGCTAGATTCAGTTAGTACTTTTGCTTGGCCTTTGATAGGTTCTACTTGTTGACTTTGCTTAGACTGATCTTGATTTGCTTGTTCTTGATTTGTTATAATCTCAGAATTTGGCTTTTTACTTGATTGTTTTTCACTAGGTTGGGCATCTTCGAACTGTCCATCGTATTCACCAACTTCTCCGCTGTTATTCCTATCAATCATAAATGGGTATATCCATTCACTCTTATGAATTGGCAATTTAAACATGCCTGAATTTTTGACTTCCTCTATAGTTAAAGGATATTTTCCGTCTGTATTCATCTTATCAAGCATTTCTTTTTTATCATCACTTAGTTTTAAATAGGCTTCTTTAGTTTTACTATTATTGTAAAATGCCGAATTTTTATATTTTTCATCTATTGAATCTTCAGCCTTTGTTTCTTCATCATTTGTAGTATCTGTTTGTGAATTATTTGTGCTATCTGTAGTTTCAGAAACATTGTGTGAATTTCTATCAGAATCATCTATTATACCGTCTTCGTTTTTATCATACATAAAAGGGTATAGCCAATCTTTATCCTTTATAATTGGAAGTTTGTAAGTAGCTGATTTTTCTAACTCTTCAATACTTAATACTCCATCACCGTCAGTATTCATTTTATCCTATTCTTTTCTCTGGTCATCGCTAAGCCTATCATAAAATTCTCTAGTTCAATTTTTTATATAAAACATAGATTGGTATTTGTATTTACTTTTTTTATCTTCTTCTGGGTTAGTATTAGAATTTGTTTGTGTGTCATCTTCTGTTTGGTCTGGGCTTTCATTTTCCTTATTCTCATCGCTTACAGGGTCATTTTCAGAAGGATTTGTGGGTGTATTATCTGAATTTTTTATTTGTTTTTCTATTAATTTATTTCGCCCATCAAGGTCGGCTTTCCTGTATTTTTCAAATAAATCATCATCGGATTTTAATTTATCCTCTAAATCCTTATTTTCGGAAATAAGGCCATCATGATTCTCATCCTCCATAAAAGGATAGAGCCAGTCACTGAAAAATACTAATTTTCTTGCTTCGACTAGATTTTTTAGCTCATCTTTTGTCAATGCCTCAGGCTTATCTTTATTTTTTGCGAACTCATCTAGTAAAGCTCACTTTTCTTTATCAAGTTTTAAATAAGCAATTTTATATGAAGGGTCCTTAAAATAAGGCGAATCTTCATTTGTTTCAATCTCATCCTGATAATCATCTTTAGTTAGCTTTTCAATCAATTCTAAATCTTTATTTAGGTTATCTATAGAAAAAAATAACCATTCATTTCTATCCTGATCTAAGGCTTTAGAATTAAATTCTATTGCCCTATTATATAAGAATTTTATTTGATCTGAAGCTTCTAGATAATTAGGACTTTTTTTAGTTTCTTCTATTAATTTTTTAAGATTTTGTTTTTCTTCCATCAAATCTTCTGTTGATTTTTCAAGATGATTAGTCAATGGAATATTATTTTGATCACCTTCATTAGCATAGGATGGCTTAGCCATAAAGGCACAAGAAAGGGCTAGGGTTAAGATCATAAATTTCTTTGTTTTCATATTTCACCTCTTAATAATAACACTATACTATATTTTATATAAAATGTGCTTATATAAAGGCTTAGGTCATTAAAATTAGCTAACGTAAACCAATAATTAATATAATTGACAAGTATCGGCTGTCGTTATATGATTAAGTTAAAAATGTAGACACGATATTATTAAATAGGAAGTCTTAAATCTTAGACTTTTTATATGAAATATTAAGAAATAGGAGAGAAATATGGAAATTAGAGAATATACAGATTTTAAAGTTGATGAGATAAGAGATCTTTATGATGCGGTAGGATGGACTTCTTATACTGATGATATGGATGCCTTGATTAAGGGATATGAAAATTCGTTGAAAATATTAGCAGCTTTTGAAGATGAAAAACTTCTTGGCGTGATTCGTGCGGTTGGGGATGGGTATACAATTATCTTTATCCAAGATATATTAGTCTTGCCAGACTACCAAAGAAATGGAATAGGCAAAGCCCTCCTTGACTCTATGATGGATTTATATCCAAATGTCAGACAAATTGAATTAACAACAGATATAGCTCCAGAAACAATAGGATTTTATTCTTCCCAAGGCTTTGAAGAATTTTCTGAATTAGGCTGTTGCGGATTTATGAGATTATTGTAATAAGAATTAGAAGAATATAGAGTTTTCTAATGCCAAAGATTTTAATTATAGAGGATAATGAAGATATCGCCTTGCAGATGGAAAAATATCTGACTAAAAATGGCTATGAGGTAGAAATAGCTGGGTCTTTTTATGAGGCTAGTTTCAAGTTAAATATCGACTTTGATGTGGCTCTTCTCGATATTAATTTGCCTGATAAGGATGGCCAACATTTGATAGAAAAATTGAAGGAAAAAGATATTAGGGTTCTTGTTACGACTGTTAAAAATGATGAGGATTTTATAATTGCCGCCCTTGATCAAGGGGCGGATGACTATCTTACAAAGCCTTTTTCCCTTGCTATTTTAAGGGCTAGGATTGATGCGGTTTTAAGGACTATTCCCCTTGGCCAAGATAAAGCTATTGCCTATAAGGATTTGAAAATAGATTTAAATGATTCAAAGCTTTATTATAAGGGGGAAAATATAGAGGTCACTCCACTTGAGTATGAAATCCTAGTTTTATTTATCAAAAATCCCCACAGGGTCTACACTAGGAGTCAGCTTTTAGAAACCTTTTGGGAAGACAGGGATAAGTTTGTAAATGATAATACTCTCACATCGACCATTAAAAGAATCAGGGAGAAATTAGACAAGGAAGTCATTACAACTGTCAGAGGAATAGGTTATAGGATGGACTAAATGATTTATGTATTTTGGATAATAAGCCTCTGCCTACTTTATTATTTTTTGGAAAAAAGGAAGAAAAATAGGATAAGAGACCTTATTAATTTGATAGAAAATATGAGAAATCAAAATTACTCTATACCCATGAAGCAGGATGATTTTTCTCTTCTTGAGGATAAGATATATAAACTTTTTATAGAGATAGTTGAGGCTAAGGAAACGTCCACTAGAAATAGCCAAAAGCAAGTAGAATATCTAGAAGACATAGCCCATCAGATAAAAACTCCTATCACATCCATGGTTTTTTCTATAGAAAATCTAGAAATGGATTATCCTACAAATGAAGATATTGAGATTTTAAAAAGGCAGACCCTAAGATTAAATTCTCTATCGGATATCCTGCTCAAATTATCAAGCCTAGATGCTAATAAGGATCTAATGAAAATGGAAGAGATACGTTTGGATGAATTAGTGGCCTACGCTCTTGATACCTTATCTTTAAAAGAGTCTACTAAATTAGAAATTAATAATGATTTAAAAGAAAATATAATCTATGGAGATTTTTATTGGTTGGCTGAAGCCCTTATCAATATTTTTAAAAATGCTGATAATAGGCCAAATTGCCAAAAAATCAGCCTTTCATCTTACAAAAACCCTCTCTACACAAATCTGATTATTGAAGATGATGGGGGAGGAATCGATGAAGATAATATAAAAAAGATATTCAAACGATTTTATAAGACTCCTGATTCTAGAGGTTTTGGAATTGGTCTTGCCATGGCTAAGACTATTGTAGAGAAAAATAATGGGGAAATATCTGTGACCAATTCTGACAAAGGAGCAAGCTTTGAAATAAAATTCTACAATGTCACCTAAAAATCACTTTACTTTTATATACTTAGCTTAAGAAAGGCAGGAAAGTATGGAAATATTAAAAGTAGAAAATTTAAGAAAAGAATATGGTGATGGAAATTCAAAGGTAATAGCCCTAGATGGGGTAGACCTTAGTATAGAAAGAGGTGAATTTGTAGCGATAGTTGGTCCAAGTGGGTCAGGAAAATCTACTCTTTTACATATTATAGGAGGAGTAGATAGCCCAACTTCTGGCAAAGTCTACATAGATGGCAATGACATCTCTAAGTATACATCAAAGGAACTTGCCCTATTTCGCAGGAGGAAGGTAGGGCTCATTTATCAATTTTATAATCTGATCCAAAATTTGACAGTCAGGCACAATATAGAGTTACCTTTAAAGCTAGATAAAAGAAAAATCAATGAGGAAGATTTCTTAGATATTGTAAGTAAACTTGGCATAGAAAATAAACTAGATTCCTTCCCAAGCGAATTATCAGGTGGCCAGCAGCAAAGAGTTGCCATAGCAAGATCTTTGATCTATAGACCATCAATCATCCTAGCAGATGAACCAACAGGCAATCTCGATAGGAAAAATTCTAAGGAAATAATTGAAATCTTCAAATATTTTAATAAAACTCTAAAACAAACTATAATCCTAATAACCCACGATGAAAAAATAGCCCTAGAAGCCGGTCGAATTGTCACTATAGTTGATGGGAAAATAATAGGAGATGAGAAACATGAATAAGAAGAATTTTCCCATTTTTATTTCCTTATTTATTGTAAGTCTATTTTTCACCTTTATTTTTTATTTTGGATATAGAAGCTTGAGATCCAACTATGGTAATTATATGGCTTCAAGCTTTTATCATGGGGAGATTAAAGAAGAACTCTCAAATGAGGATGTTGAAAAGTTAAATTCCATTAAAGATATTGACTTGGCTGGGAAAATGTCTCTTGATCCTGACAACGGAAAGCTTGGAGACGATTTAGTCGTTATAAACTATCAAGACAAAGCAATCAATAAAATGAGAGAGTATTCGAGACTTATTGAAGGCAGATTTGCAACAAAGGAAGACGAAATTGTACTATCTGAAAGTCTTGTAAAGGAAAATGAACTTAAAATAGGCGACAAGATAGAACTTGATTTAGGCAAAAGGTTTTTAGATGGAGAAGAGATAGGTCCAACAAGTGCAAATACTGGCAGGGAAAAATTTGAGAGCCAAGATTCTAAAAGCTTTACTTTAGTCGGTGTTTACGGAGATGTATACAACAAGTACAGTAAACTAAGTTTTTCTCTAGGGTTACAAGATAAAATGACCACTTTTAGAACCTTTGTAAAATTTCATTCATTTGAAGAAGCTTACAAAAATAGAGATAAGATACAAAGTGAAATAAACAAAATACTAGGTAAAGATGTTCATTTAGAATTTTCTAAAAGTCTTATAAACTATTATGGAGTAGAACACGAACCCTTACAAAATATAAAGAGCAAGGCTGTTACCGTTCTATCAGTTCTTGGCTGTATAGCAATCTTTGTGTTTTTTATAAAAAATATCTTTTGGGTTTGGGGGTTAAGGAAGATTAGAGAGCTTTCCATTTACAAGTCTATAGGATCTAGCAATGGACAAATATATCTGTTACTTCTAAAGGAAGGACTTGTTACAACTGCAATTCCAATACTTTTAGGACATCTTGTAGGCTTTTTCTCTATATATTATCTGTACAAATACATTCAAATAGACAAACAATTAAGTGAATTTAATCTAGTAAAGTTTAATCCCTTATTAAGTTTAGCAATACTTTTGGTTTCTTTTACAATTGTGGCACTAGCTATTAAATCCCCTGCGAAAAAGATTTCTAAAATAAACATTATAGACGGCATAAGAGGGAATATAGATTTTTCAAAATCAAAGAAGAAAAGAGCCAAAGATTTTTGGAAGGAATTAAAACTCAACAACTTAGCTTCAATAAAATCACAGAGATATATTTCTGCAATAGGGATAATTATTATTTCAGTATTTATAATCACTATAGGCATATCAACATACTACAGAGATTATTCTAGTTACGATAATGGCTATAATTTTTCTGTTGATTATTTTAGTGAAAAGAATCAAGTCCCAAAGATATTAAATGAAATTGTAGATAAAATTCCTAACGACAAGTCATATATTTCAAAAGATAAATATGTTCAAGTGGAAAATACAAATGAATTTTCAAAAGAAGCAAAGGCAGCAGGTTTAGACGAGGAAGCGAGAAAGAATATAGAAAAATATAAGGCAGAGGGTATGGATGGATTTATCATCGCCTTGGAAGAAAAAGACTTAAAAGAACTTGGAGGAAAGAAGGGTGAATTTGTCCTCTACAATACAATTCAAGAAGATTCTTCTATTCCAATAGCTAAGGCAAAGAGAATTCCATATTTTGAAAATCCACAGACTTTGGATATTAACTTTGAAAATGATTATAATAAGACTATTAAAATTTCAAAGACTATAACAGATTTGGGAAAATATAAGTCGAGAACAATGCCATTTGATGTAAAAGTTTATACAGATTTTGACACTTATTTTAAACTTATGGAAGAATCAGGTGATGAGAAATATACAGGATATGCCTATACTTTGAATATGAAGGTAAAAGACTCTGATACCAAAGATGTAAAGGAATATGTAGAGGCCATGATTAGAGAACAAATTTCACCTGAAGATAGATTTAATATCACAATAGGTGAAGAAATCGCAAAAAATGAATATAAGGACGTGAAAAGTTTCATAAAATTTGCAATAGGTATTGCTTCAATCATCTTTGTATTAAATATCACCAACGGTTACTCGTCCATTAATTTAAGTCTTATGAGCAGAAAAAAAGAAATCGGCAGTCTTTACTCTTGTGGAATGGATGTAGATGAATTAAAGAACATCTATCAAAGAGAATTTATTGGAGAACAGGTAAAGTCCTTTATAACTGCTATTATGGTGAGCTTAGGTGTTATGTTTATAATATCATTAATCGCTTCTGATTTAAGAATGAGTACTTTAATAGAATATTATGACTACAAAAGCTTCCTAGTATTCTCATTAGTCGTCTTTGGGATTAATCTAATAATCTATCATTTCTCCTTAAAGAGAATTTTAGACAGACAGACAATAGATTTGATAAGGGTAAATTGATATGAAATTAAGAAGGGCTCGGTTTTGAGCCCTTTTGTAGATTTCTTCTATATAATTCTCATAATTCTCATCATAAATTATTTTTTCTTAGCTAAATTTCTCCTTAATATTTTCTTTAAAATCATTGAAAAGTGGGCATATAGGCCTATTATGGGTATTAATAATAAGGAGGGATATTATGAAAAGAATGTCTAAGGTTTTTGTAATACTAGGGCTGGCTACTTTTATTTTTACTGGTTGTCAGAAAGGTAATGATAAAGTTGAGCCAGACGCAGAAGTAAAACATGATACATATATCTCAAATAAGAAGGATGATACGGAAACTCAAGATAAAATTTATGAGTCAAAGCTTTCAAAAAAATTAAAACAAGTTGAGGGGGCAAAGTTAGGCTCACTTTCTTCTTATGTTGAGGACAGGCAAGTATGGAATGATTTTATCGATAAAGACCATATAGAATATGCCAAATTGTATGACTATGGCATCCACCTACCAAGGATTCTTTTAGAATCTGATGATGCAAAGAAAGCCAACGAGGAAATCGATGAGATAGCCGCTAGAATTAAGGAAAAATATGAGGACCATAAGAAGGATATAGAAGGCAAGGAGATAGGAGCCTATGCAACATTTTCTGTTTATCAAGATGAGAAGGTCCTAAGCATAATGATTGAAAATTACGATATTTGGAGTGGGGAATTTATACGCTATAAGGTCTTTAACTTTTCCCTTCCTGATGGCAATTTCATTAGCGATGATGAGTTGATGGCAGATTTGGGAGTGAGTAAGGATCAGATTTTACCTTTGGTTGAAAATTCCTTACGAGAAGACCAGGCCCTTTATACAAGCATCTATTATAGAGATACAACCGATTATTCCTACATCTATAACCCAAGTAATTACACAGGTCTGGTTTTAAATTACTTATGGGACAATTACGAAAATAAGAAGGGTCAAATTTATATAGATGAAGTGGGCAAGCCAACCTTTCTCTTGGATCAATATAAAAGCTCACAAATGGGATATTGCTCACCAATTTTAAAACTAAATACAAATGATTTTGACCAAAATCCTATTTCTGACGAGTATATAAGGATGGCTAGAAAGCTTAGAATAGACCCATATGATGACAAGTACAAGGCCTTTATGATTTATCTCGGAGGGGCTGTGGATGATGATAGCTTAAAAGATACCTTAGAAAAGCTTAATGTTTGGACAAGTAACTTATTTAATTATAAAGATCCAAGTATGCTTGTAACTATCAAAGAAAGTCAAGTAGGCGACTTGCCATATCTAATAGGTGAAGAGTGTTACTTACTAATTCCTAAATATAAAAATGCATCAATTGCCCTTAAGGAGCTAGAAATATCAGAAGATGGAAAACTAAAAGAAGTGGATAATATATACCTAGACTCAAATGCTTGTTGCGGCCCAACATTTATTTGCCAAAATATGAGTGACCTTGGTCCAAATGGAAAAATCACTATAAGATATAGGGATGATGTCTATGAGTTTTCGCCTTCACTTAGTATGAAGGATGGGACACTGACCCTTCCAGATGAAGTTTTAAATGGAGAAGAAGTATTTGATTGGTCTAAACAAATACAAAATGAGGCATATTCACCTACAATGTATGATATAATGCGATCTTTGATAAGGGTAGGTTAATAAATAAAATTTCAAACAAAAGTATAAATTTATGACAAGTAAATAATTATTAAAAAAATAAGTGGAGGAGTTTTAAATAAAATAAAGCCCTCCGCCTTTTTGGTTTCTACTAAAATTAAATCTTTAAGGTAAGATAATTTTAAGATAATAGAGGTTCATTAAGCCAACAATGCTGGCAGTATAAGGGATTTTTAGGAGAAAGGTATGAATTGGATAAATTCTTTTGAACTTATTTGTTATTTTATAGTCTCAATCCTTCTTTTAGATATCATTAAAAATAAAGCCTATAGGGAACTTGGACTCTTTATATCAGGGGCCCTAGCTGGATTTACCTCAGAGCTTTTAGCAGTGAGACTTACAGATATCTACCATTACAGCAATGATTTTTACATAAGTATTGGCTGCACTCCTTACCAATTCCCATTTTTTGGAGGGATTATGTGGGGAGGTATAAGTGTCGTTGCCCTAAGGATAGCCAGGAAGTTTTCCTTTAGCAATATTATGACAGCCTTATTAAGTGGATGGCTGATTGCAAGTGTGGATTTGCTTTTGGATGTAGTGGCTATTAGGATAGATGGTGGTTTTTGGGTATGGGATGGTCGTCCTATAAATCTAGATATCAACCATCATATGTTTATGTCTGTAATTTGGGTAAATTTTTGGGGCTATATATTCGAAGTGCCTTCGATTATTTACATGACTTTAAAAAGTTGGGAGAAAGATCATGATGAGGAGAAGATTAGGGTTTTGATGTCAATCCTTATTGGCCTTGGAGGAGTAGTTTTTGTAGGAGTTTGTAGCTATATTTCATTACTTTTAAATAAGATAACTGATGAATGGTTTGTTTATTTAGCTTTTCTAGCTATATGGATATTTGTTTTAATGAAATTATTATCTTATCTAATGAATAAAAGAAAAGATATAACTATAAGCCATAAAAAAGACTGGACTGTAATCATATTCTGGTTTTGTATCTATACCTATTGTATTGGCGGATTATTTAAACTTGGAATAATAAAGGACCTTCCTCTTTATGGAATATTTTCCTTTATTTTATTTATTTTGACAATGGTTTTAGCAATCGTAGAAATAAAAGATAAGCCTAAAGCTTTAAAATAATAGAGTTTTAAATGGAGGATCTAATGGGAGAAATTATAGAGTTTCCAGCCTATAAAGAAGCAAAGGAAAAAATCACGGATCTTAAAAAAACTTTAGCAGATTTGGTTTATGAGAAAGACAATCTAAAATTTGTTATCTGTGAAAATATCAAAACTCAATATATGCTTAATTTTGGAAGTCTTGAATACAATCTTTATAAGGCCTACTGCAAATATCTCCGCCTAAGGAGAAAGAAAGAGATGATTCAAGCAAAAAAGAACCGCCAAGAAAGCATAGATATTGAAACTATTGAAAATGACCTGGACGATAAATTTGCTGAATATAAAAAGGTCTTAGATGGAAAAATATCCGACATGAAAGAAGCCTTAAAACGTTCAGAAATGGACTTTTTAACAGATGAAGAAGAAATATTAATTAAAAGTCTATACAAGAAGATTGTAAAAAAGATTCATCCAGATATAAATCCCGCTATTACAGAAGAGGAAAAAGAGTTTTTCTATAAGGCAACTGATGCTTATAAAAACGGAGAGTTGATGACTCTTCAAATAATTTATGATATTGTTATTTCTAATGAAGACCCAGATACAGAAGCCTTGTCTGATAAAGCTTTGAAAGGAGAAGTAAAAAGATTAGAGGGACTTATAGGAAAAATTCAAAAAGATATAGATTTAATCAAGTCCCAGCCGCCTTATACCTGGAAAGAATTTGTAGAAGATAAAAATAAAAGAGCAGATAAGCTAAAAGAATTGAAAAATAATCTAGAAGCTTATGAAGAAGCTATAAGAACTCAAGAAGAATATATAAAGGATTTAATGAGGGATATACATGAGTGATTTAATAAAAAAAGATGAGACTGGGCTTCTTGATTATCTTATAAATAAGGAAACGGGTCTAGACTTACCAAAACCTTTTGAAAGAGACATTTATCTTTTTGATACCTATGTGGCAGGAACAAGTCATATTCCAGATATCGAAGCCATAAGCTCAAAATTAGAAAAGGATGATCGCTTGGTATTTTATCGTGAGGTTGAAAATGAAGCAGATCCTCAAGCAATACGTATAGAAACTCTTGATAAAGAAAAAATTGGCTATGTCCCACGACAAGACAATGTCATCTTTTCTAGATTGATGGATGCAGGTAAAGAACTTTTTGCAAAAGTTATCGATAAAGAAATGAGAGGCAAGTGGCTTAAGATGAGTATTAAGATATTTCTACATGAATCATAGAGGATAAGATGTATTGCAATAATGAATGGCTATGGCCTAATATATGTATTATGGATAGTCATAATTTTGACTTTGAATTAATTAAAGGAGATCACTGCTTTATAATAGGCCATCATATAAAAGATAAGAAATTATTAGAAAAGTTAATAAATAAAATTTTAAGCACAAATTATAGATACTTTAATGTATTTGGAGAGAAAGCAAATATTTGGAGAAGATTAATCTATAAAAAGGCAAAAGGCGAAATAGAAATAGAGTCAAGCCAAATAGATAGGCTTAAGATGGTATGTGACCTTGCAATGATATCAAGTCTAAAAAACCAAAGTCAATAAACTATGTGATATCAGATGATGAATATTTTACTGAATACCTAGTAGAAGATTTAGATAATATTTTTTCAGGCAAAAGTCTATTTACTCCTTCTGATTGGAAAAAATTAGAGATGGACTTGAATTTACATACAATAATAAGGATGCTATAATTAGTGTTGATAATGATATTATGCTAGGTTACTTAGGAGAGGAGAAAGTATTCGGCCTTCTTGGAGAAAGCATAATAACTGACTTGTTTGATGGAAAAAATTTTGCAGAAATCTGGCCGGAAGTTTCAAAGATGGCTAAATAATGTACTTAAATTACTAAAATAATTTTTGCAAATAAAATAATAAAGAAACTCATAATTTATGAATTTAAAATAGGGAGAGATAGATGGTTAAGGTTAAGAAAAGAAATTTATTATTGATAGCAGGCTTTGTTTGGTTTATGGCTGGCTTTAATGTTGCGAGAATTGGGATTATTGCTTACAGTTCTATCGATCATGTTTGGTATTTATATTGTCTAAGCGCTCTTGTTTTTATTATTTTTGGGAGAATGTTTTTAAAAATGACAGAAAATCATACAAAAAGAATTATGGCTTATGATGCTTATATGCCTTTTTGGAAGTTTTTTGATAAGAAATCTTATTTGATTATGGCTTTTATGATGACCTTTGGGATTGGGCTTAGGGCTTCTGGCCTTGCACCTGAATTTTTTATAGGATTTTTCTATACTGGCTTGGGCTTTGCACTAGCTTTGGCTGGCATTGTTTTTATTAAAAAATATTTTGTATCTGGTAAATAAAATTAGAAATGGCTCTTAGGATGAGAAATCTTAAGAGTCATTTTTATTTAGAATTTAATAAAAACCAATTTACCTTACTAAAATCACGGTATAATAATGGTGATAATAAGTATCAGTTTATAAGATATTATAATGTGATGAGGGTGTGATATGAGCATAACTTATAAATTAGCAGCATACCTTGTAAGGATGCTTGGTGTTAAAAAAATGTTTTTAAAAAATAAAGAGCAGATGCTTGAGTATGCAAGGGGAGAAAATTCAAAGGAAGTATTTGTTTTAGATAAGGCATTGAAGAGAGCTCATAGGAAAAATTATCATCTTATTGAAAAAGAGGTGATGGGCTATAGGCTAATTGGATATCAAAAAAATGAAAATCCTGCTGAAGACGCTGTTCTTTATCTGTTTGGTGGTGGAATGATTACCCAGCCTAATAAATTAGATTTTTCTTTGGCAGAAAGAATCATGGAAAAAACTAATAAGGATGTATGGTTTTTATTTTATCCTCTTTGTTCAGAAGATGTAAAAGTAGATATGACTTATGAGATATCTTTAAGGGCTTATGGTGTAATGACAAAAACTTATAAGGCAGAAAATATAAGTGTTCTTGGGTTTTCATCAGGTGCTGATCTTGCCATTGGGATTTTTTTACACAATAATGCTTTGGGTATGCCTTACCCTATGCCAGGGAAAATAATATCTGTATCTCCAGGAGGAATTCCTGACCTAGACTTACCTGAAAATAAGGAAATATGGGAAAAAATAAATGGACTTAAATCTAAAGACGTAATGATAGAGCCTACATATCTAATAACTGCAAGGGAAATCTTAAAGGGTGATAAAGACTTACCGGAATATATGCTTGATGGGACTAAAGGAGATTTTTCCGACTTCCCGAAGACATATTTTTATTATGGGTCAGATGAATGTCTATATGCCTATGCAGATGAATTTAAGAAAGCAATGTATGCCTATGGAGTCTCCTATGAAATTATTGTTGGCGAGGGCATGTGCCACTGCTATCCTTTGGTCAGATTTTTTAAAGAGGGTAGGGATGCACAGGATGAAATAATAGAATTACTGAAGTCTTGAATTTATATTAGCTTAAAGTAAATCAGGTCAAACTTTAAGGAGGAGCTTTTGCTTGTAATTGAGTTAATTATTTTATGCCTAATATTTTTTGGCTTATGTTTTTTAGGCACGGGTACAGATGAGAAAAATTTGAAAAACTATGACTCCTACCCAGATGAGGTCCAATCAAAAATTAAAGAAATTTTAGATTATCAAGGGAAGTTTAAGGAAAGAAGCAAAGTATCAACATTTATAGGGAATTTTATAATATTTTCTCTTTTATTTTTCATTCTTGGCTTAAAAATACGACAAGCTAGTTTTATGAAAAACTTTATAGCCTTATCAATTTTAGGTCAAGGTCTAAATCTTTTTGACCTACTTTTGATTGATCTCTTGTGGTGGAGAAATACAAAAAGAATTAGATTTACAAAAATCCCAGAAAAAAGTCTTTATCAAAACCCAAAGAAACACATAGAAGCTTTCTTAAGGGCCTTGCTTATGTATTTTCTTATAGCCCTAGTAGATGGTTATATTTTGACTTTATTTTAAAAAGGTGGAAATATGAAATTTGTTACTTACGGAAATAAAGATAATAAGTCACTCCTATTTCTCCATGGTCTAGCATCAAGTGCTAACTTGTGTTTTGGAGGACTTTTGCCTTATTTAAAAGAATATCATGTGATTTTAGTAGAGCTTGATGGGCATTGTCAAAGTGACTTAAATGACCTAGAAAGTATGGAAAAAGAGCTTTTTATAATAGAAAATTATATACTAAAAGACCTAAAGGGAAATTTATATGGTCTCTGTGGCTTTTCTATGGGAGGGACTCTTGCAGTAGATTTAATTAGTAGGGGAAATATCAGGGTTAAAAAAGTCTTACTAGATGCTCCAATAACCGCAGAATTGGGCCGGAAGGCATATCCTTTTACCCAGGCCTTTATTATAGGAACATACATGATTAAAAAATCAATTCCAATTTCTAAATTTATGATTGATTGGCTTATGGGAAAAGATAATGATAGTGTAATTGAAATGACTTATAAAAAGATAAGTAAAAAATCAATTAAAAATGTGTGTAAGTATATTTTCCATTATCAAATAAATGAGAATTTAAGAAACTTTCATAACCCTGTCCTATTTTGGCGAGGAAGGCAAGAGCAAGTCCCAGAAATGAGTCAGGAAAATTTAATGAGATATTTACCACAGATGAAGGTGGAAATATTTGAAGGAATGGGACACGGACAATATTTACACGAGCATCCAGCAGCCTATGCGGAAAAATTAAAAGCTTTTTTAAAATTCTAAGGAGCTTTATGAAATATTTAAAAAAGAATATTATATGAAGCTAACAATAAGGACAAGTGAATCAGGACTTGTATTGGACGATGAAGAAAAAAGGGCTTTGGGTTTAGAAAAATGAATGTAGAAAAAACTAGACAATTTTATAAAGATTATGATGACATATGTGATTGTGCTTATTGCAAAAATTATATTAATGAAATAAAGAATACCTATCCAGAATTGGATGCTTACTTAGACAAGCTTGGAATTGATATAGAAAAGCCCTGGGAAACTCTGCCAGGAGAGGTCATTGGTGGTATGATTGAATATTTAGGAGCCCAGTATATTCTTATTGGAAATAAAAGTGATTTTAAGAAGGCAGAGTTAGGAGATATAACAATAGACCTTGCAAAATCTTTCCCAGATCCTGGTTTAGCTTGCGAATATTGTGTAATAGAAATTTATCCAATAAAATTAAAGTGGACAATAGAAGGAGAAATATGAAAAAATTTTATAAAGAATTTTCAGAAATAAATGGCGAATACATTGAAGAAATCCCAGGCCAAGCAAGTTTTGCCTACGGTATATCCGATATGGATGACTTTTTTGAGATAGAAGATATCATCAAATACGGTGGATTCTATAAGGGATCAATAATAAGATTTTATGACTACCAAACAGGGGAAGTTTACCTGCCGTTTGAACAAAAAGAAAATATAGCCTACGGGAGGCCGATTTATATAGGAGATATTTTTTACATCTTGCAAGTAGACTTTAATGAAGGTCTTGCAAATATTTATAAGTATTATCCAGGGGAAAGCTTGGAAAAAATTTTTGATTACAAAATCAAAGATCTATCAACCTACAATCTTTCCCTTATTGGTTTAGACCTCCATCTAATAAGCCAAGATTCTGACAAGCTTGAAATTTATTTTCCTTATAGGAAGACTCTTAAACTTGCCGAAAACGAGTCAGCTCTTTTGATAGATGATGGTAAGGTTTATATTAATGCTTGGATTGATGAGGGTTGGGATGACAAAAGTGATGGGGCAGGTCAAGATTACCGCTACTATGATAAGGTCATTATAAAAGATATGGATTCAAATATCATTTCAGAGAGGATTGGAAATCTCCATCAAAGTCCAGATGGGTCTTGGTGGCTGGCTTAAAATAGAAAATAATTTTAAAAAGTACAAGGCATGAGGTCTTGTATTTTTTTATCTAAAAATAAGCAAAGGAAAATCCCCAGAATATTCTGGAGATTAATCCTAATTTATATGAGATTATTTATTTTTTCTCTTTTTATCATCTAGACCAATGAAGGCAAGTGCACTTGCTGCAAGTGTACCCATAGCGCCTAGGGAAGAAGCAATACCTGTTTTAGGGTTGTCAGAATTTTTGTGTCCAGGTACTTTGTTTTCATTAACTACATTTCTATTATTTTCTTCTCTTTCTATCACTTCACGAGCCTTATCGATAGGATCAGCTGGTGTGAAAGAGATAAGAGGAGTAGTTTTTTCTGGCTCTTCAGGAGTAGAAGGAACTGTTGGCTCTTCAGGAGTAGAAGGAACAGTAGGTTCTTCTGGAGTAGAAGGAACTGTTGGTTCTTCTGGTTTAGATGGGGTAGTAGGTGTAGTTGGTTTACTTGGTTTTTCAGATTTTACAGTTTTTTCATAAACATAAGTGATTTCTTGTTTAACACCTGGTTTGAAGTTACCTTCTTTGCTATCACCGTTATCGTTGTAGCTTGGATCTTCTACTGGATTTTCTGTTCTTACAAACTTGAAGCCGTCTTTTTCTTTCCTACCAGTTGTGTAAGTCATTTCTTTAGTTCCGCCAGTAATTTTTCCGTCTACTATTTCACGTTTGATTTCTTTTCCGTCTTCATCTTTTGTGATGTAGATGTGGTGTTCTTGGAACTTACCAGTTTCTTCAATTGGTGTCCAATCTGTTTGAGTTTTTTCGTAAACATAGGTGATTTCTTGAGTTACACCTGGTTTGTAGTTACCTGTAGCTTTAGAACCAT
>OJLW01000482.1_pt1 | contig 19708 bp, 16 predicted proteins | sample 1597021 | NCBI WGS metagenome assembly OJLW01 (sample SAMEA3904676, study PRJEB24821) | metagenome | biome: Builtin; feature: hospital; material: surface | place: USA | collected 2013-06-03
TGGTTGCTATTTCCCCGTGTGGGGTGGTGGCCGCGGCCCGCTTTTGTTTTACCCATGAGTAAACCATATTAAACAGGGGTTGGTCCGGTCGGCAGCGGAAGCCGTACTTGCCGGTGTCTCGGGGACTAAAGGGCAAAGGGTATCCGGGTTAATGGATACAAGCGTGCCCGTTTAGCGGATTGCCCGGTTGGCACCCTTCGTTGCTTGCCCCAATGCGAGCTACTGACTCCTTTATGGCTGTCAGGGACGGGTCAACGCGGGGTTAGTGTCTACGTTTATGGCAGCGGCTGCGGGTAAATCCGAGTTACTGACTGCGTTTATGACAGAAATGGCGCGAAAAATGGCTTGAAAGTGTCATAAACTCACACAGTTTCACATTTGCAGCCCGTATTTACGCCTGCAGCCCCCAATTATCGCCTGCAGTCCCCAATTATCGCCTGTAGTCCGTGTGCACGCCTGTAGCCCGTATTCAAGCCTTGCAGCCCATGTCCACACGCAAAGTCCATACTCACAAGCAAAGCCCGCAAGCTTATTCGCAGCTGTGCCCAGTGAGGCTCAAGCATGCTTCGATAATGCGCACGTTACCTTAGATGATGCACAAGTTGCCCCCGTTATTGAACGCTGCAAACTAGCCGCCACCTGCATAAATAATCCAATACTAAACAGCTAGAAGAACTCGACCCTAAATATTGCGCAAATTAACAACGTATTTACTTGTTAAATAGGGAATCCTAAGCTAAGGTTACGCAGGTAATGTTTACCTAAGTAAGTGATTGGGTAATGGCGTCTAAGTGACGTTTGCTCAACAATCCTACTGTGACCGAAGGGATGCCTTTCAGTGGCGCGTTCAAACTCCGGCCGTATTCGCAATATCGTAGCCGCATCTGTTGCCAGCCTTGGACTTGTTCTTGGCGCATGTTCTGCCGATGCCGGCAACGAGGATAAGTCTGCAGCTGCAGGTAACGAGGCAACTGTTACCGTTACTGATAATCACGGTGAGCAGACCGTGCCGGCCGAAATTGACACTGTTGTGGCCACGGACAACCGTTCCTTCGAGATGCTCGATCAGTGGGGCATTAAGCTGGCTGCAGCTCCGAAGGCGATTATCCCGTTTACGGTTTCCGACTACAAGGACAACCCCGACGTTCAGGACATCGGTAATCACCGCGAGCCGAACCTCGAGATTGTTGCAGCCGCCGACCCGGATCTGATTGTCACCGGTCAGCGTTTCGACAAGTACTACGACGACCTCAAGAAGCTCGCTCCGAACTCCGCCATCGTGGACTTCGAGCCACGCGAGGGCAAGCCGCTGGATGAGGAGCTCAAGCGTCACGCCAAGGGCATGGGCACCGTCTTCGGTAAGGAGAAGGAAGCCGACCAGCTAATCGCGGACTTCGACAAGGCCCTGGAGCGCGCTCGGAAGGCTTACAACCCGGACGTGAAGGTTATGGCGCTGAACTCGTCGGGAGGCACGCTCGGCTACATTGCTCCGACCGTTGGCCGTACCTTTGGTCCGCTGTTTGATCTGATTGGCATGAAGCCGGCGCTGGAGGTCGACAAGGCCAGCGATGACCACCAGGGTGATGAGATTTCCGCCGAGTCCATCGCTAAGGCGAACCCGGACTTCATCATGGTTCTCGACCGCGATGCTGGCACCTCGGTGCGCGGTACTGATGAGTACCGCTCGGCACAGTCTGTGGTCGAGGAAGCTGCTCCGCTGAAGAACGTGAAGGCCGTCAAGGAGGGCAAGATCTACTACGCCCCAGAGGACACTTACACCAACGAGTCCATCATCACCTACACGGAGATTTTGAACGAGCTTGCCGACGCCTTCGAGCAGGCCTAATAGTTCTCTGACCAGTCACAGGAGTACCTCACCAACTCTATGCAGAAGTTACTGGAACCCCGATTAGCCATTGGGATTGCCGTTGTGGCAGTCCTGGTGGCTATGTCGCTGTTTGTAGGCCAATACGACATCCTGGGCGCCGACGACGGCTGGGAGATGTTCGCCACGACGCGTATTCCGCGCACCATTGCGCTAGTGCTCTCTGGTGCCGCGATGGCGATGTGCGGCCTGGTCATGCAGCTGCTTACACACAACAAGTTCGTCGAGCCCACCACGACGGGAACCACGGAATGGGCTGGGCTTGGCCTGATCTTCGTGATGTATTTCTTCCCCTCGGCGTCGTTGCTCGGCCGGATGAGCGGCGCGATTATCTTCGCTTTCATCGGCACGGCAGTGTTCTTCCTGTTCTTGCGCCGAGTGACTTTGAAGTCGAGCCTGGTCGTGCCCATCGTGGGCATCATGCTGGGCGCGGTAGTCAGTTCGATTTCGACTTTCTTTGCGTTGCAGACAGACATGCTGCAGTCGCTGAGCGTCTGGTTCGCGGGCTCCTTCACTGATATTTATAAAGGGCAGTACGAGTTCCTGTGGCTGGTCGTCATTGTGGTCGCGATCGTCTTCGTGTTCAGCGATCGGCTGACGGTCGCGGGGCTTGGTGAGGATATCGCGACCAACGTTGGCCTGAACTACAAGCGAATCGTGTTCCTGGGCACGGGACTGATTGCGATTGCAACAGGTCTAGTCACAGTAGTGGTGGGTAACCTGCCATTTCTGGGGCTCGTCGTCCCGAATATCGTCTCCATGTTTCGTGGCGATGACCTTCGCTCCAATTTGCCATGGGTGTGCCTGGTGGGCATTGCCATCGTGACGGTTGCGGATCTAATTGGCCGCGTCATTATCGCCCCCTTCGAGATTCCGGTATCGGTGATTCTCGGCATCCTGGGTGCTGCCATTTTCGTCTATCTGATCGTGGAGCGACGTCGTGCTTAATCTCAGTTCAACTCATACGGTGGCCAACCAGGTTGGGCCGCAAACGACGTCGTTTAGCACGGGCGCCGCGGCGCGCAGGTACTGGATCATCATTGCTGTGCTGGTGGGCTTGGCGACGTTGTTTACCGCGGGCCTGCTCGCATGGGACAACCCGTTGCCGTTCGGCACGGAGGGCTTTTGGCTGATCGCGCGTCGGCGCCTTGACGCCGTGATTGCCATGATTGTGGTTGCCTGCTGTCATGCAATTGCGACGGTGGCGTTCCAGTCGATTGCGAATAACCGAATTATTACGCCGTCGATTATGGGGTTTGAAGCGCTGTACGTGGCTATCAGTACCGCCGCGGTCTACTTCCTCGGCGCGACGGGTCTGATGAAGGCCGGCTCGGTTGGGGCGTTTGTTCTGCAGCTCGCGCTGATGGTGGGGCTGTCGCTGGTGCTGTACGCGTGGCTGCTGACTGGGCAGGGTGCGGATATGCACAGCATGCTGCTGGTGGGCATCGTCATCGGTGGCGGGTTGGCCTCGGTATCGACGTTCATGCAGCGCATGCTGACACCGTCGGATTTTGACCTGTTGACGGCGCGGTTGTTCGGTTCTGTCAACAACGCTGATCCGGAGTTTTTCCCGGTGGCAATTCCGCTAGTGGTAGTGGCAATCGTGGTGATTGCGCTGCATTCGCGGGCGCTGAACGTGATGTCGCTAGGCCGTGAGGTTGCGACGAATCTGGGCGTGAATTACCAGGTTCGGTCTATCACCGTGCTGGTTGCGGTGTCGGTGCTGATGGCAGTATCGACGGCTATGGTCGGCCCGATGACATTCCTCGGTTTCCTGGTCGCGACCATTGCGTACCAGGCTGCGGATACCTATGACCATCGCTTTGTACTGCCGATGGCGGGGCTGATCGGCTACGTCACGTTGGCCGGTGCGTATTTCATTCTCAATCACGTTTTCTACGCTCAGGGCGTGGTGTCCATCATTATCGAGCTGGTTGGCGGTTCGATCTTCCTCTACGTCGTTTTGAAGAAGGGACGGCTATGATTCTCCTCGACAGCGTAAGTAAGTGCTATACCAGCGAGGTGTCAATTGGCCCCGTTGACCTGGAAATTCCGACCAACTCCATCACGGCGCTGATCGGACCGAACGGTGCGGGCAAGTCCACGCTCTTGACTATGATTGGCCGCCTTCTGGCCGTCGATTCCGGCGACATCAACGTCGGCCCGTACAACGTGGGCAAGACCAAGTCGAAGGATCTGGCGAAGGTGCTCTCGATTTTGCGCCAGGACAACCACTTCGTCACGCGTCTCACCGTGCGCCAGCTGGTCAGCTTCGGCCGCTTCCCGTATAGCCAGGGACGCTTGACCGCCGATGATGAGCGCATCATTTCCCAGTACATCGAGTTCCTCAACCTTGAGGCGCTCCAGGGCCGCTACCTCGACGAGCTTTCCGGTGGTCAGCGTCAGCGCGCGTATGTCGCAATGGTGCTCTGCCAGGAGACGGATTACGTGCTTCTCGACGAGCCGTTGAACAACCTGGACATTTCCCATTCGGTCGACATCATGTCGTACCTGCGCACGGCAGTGCGCGAGTTGGGTCGCACTATGGTGGTGGTGTTGCATGACATCAATTTCGCGGCTCGCTACGCCGATTACATTTGTGCGGTGAAAGACGGCCAGATCGTTGAGCACGGCCCAACCGCGGAGCTGATGCGTTCGGAGATTCTAAGCCCAATCTTCAACACCCAGATTGACATCGTCGAGGGGCCGCACGGCCCGGTCGCCTGCTACGGCTCTTAAGCCAATTCCAGGCCGGGTCCACGCAGCCGATACAATCTAGCCCCATGACTATTACTGCTGCCGTTGACGGTTCCGCCCTCCACAACCCCGGACCTGCCGGGTGGTGCTGGTATATCGACGACAGCTGCTGGGCCGCCGGCGGATGGAAAGAGGGCACCAACAACCGCGGCGAGCTCACAGCACTTGCTGAGCTGCTCCGCGCCACCGCTCACATCCCCGATGAGCCACTGTTCGTCCTGTGCGATTCGCAGTACGTGATTAACTCTGTCACTAAGTGGATGCCGGGGTGGAAGCGCAAGGGCTGGAAGAAGCGCGACGGCAAGCCCGTCCTCAACGTGGATATCTTGCAGGACATCGACCAGCTGCTCGTTGGTCGCAACATTCATCTCGAATGGGTCAAGGGCCACTCCGGTCACGACATGAACGAAGCTGCAGATCAGCGCGCACGCGCCGCTGCCACCGCGTATCAGAAGGGTACGGCCGTGCCGGAGGGGCCAGGTTTCGGCGGTGCAGGTGGAAGTAGTACTAGTGCGGTCAGCCGCACCCAAGCCAACAGCTCGCACTCGAAGAGCGCGCCCGCCGCTTCCGCCGCGCCTTCTTCCGACTCCAAGGCGCCCAAGACCGCAACCTTCGAGCAGGAAGGCCTTTTCGACCTCGCCGCCGACACCACCGTGACAGCCGAGGACGCAGCCAAGGAAGCGCTCACCGTTTTCCGGCGCGCCGCACGTCGCGCTGAGCAGGGCAATGCTCGTGCACTCAAGACATTGCTTAACGACGCCCTGGGCGCCGACCTCCCCGTGCCAGACGGACTTTCGGATGCCGCGCATGAGCTCCGCGTCGAGGGCACTACCGCCGCCGCGCAGTTCATCACCGACGACTGGGTTGGCCTGGCAGTTTGGGATTTGTCCCAGGCAGTGGGGAAGGCCACAGGTTCCGCGCGTTTAGTGGGTTGGAATGTGGGCAGGTCTTAGCAGTAGTATGAAAGTTTGGTCTTTTAGGTAGGCCGCCAGGCAATCCGGGGTTACTGGTAGCCTGAAAACACATAAATTCTTTTATTCATTACATATAAGGAGCTCCGACTTCATGGCTGAGCACGAAGGTCCTCGTTCCGGCGAAGGCCGAGGAAATCGCGGAAACCGCGGGTCTAACCGTTCCCATGGTCGTGGCGAGGGCGGCTTTAACGGTCGCAACCGCAACGATCGTCGTGGACAGGGTGGTGGCCCAGGTGGTCGCGGCCGTGGCGGTCACGGTGGTCATGGTGGTAACCGCGGTTCCCGTGGTTCGCGGGGCTTCCGTCGTGATGATCGCGATGATCGTGACTTTAACCGTGGCGACCGCAATGAACGCGGTGGCCGTGGCGGTCGTGGTTACAACCGCAACAATCGCGATGATCGTAATGAACGTTTTAACCGCGATGACCGTGGTGGTCGCGGTGGACGTGGGTTCGACCGTGATGACCGCAACGACCGGGGCGACCGCAATGATCGTCGCGGCCCGGGCGGACGCGGTGGACAGGGAGGCCGCAACTTCGACCGTCGTGGTGGCAAGCCACGTCGCTCCAACCGTGGTGGCCGCTTCCAGAATGAGAAGCGTACGCACCGCACCGGCCCGCAGCGCCCAGGTTTCCGCGAGGAGCGCATTGAGGCCCGCAAGAACGAGCCGAAGCTGCCAGATGACATTCGCGCAGACGAGCTCGACCCGAGCGTGCGCCAGGATCTGAAGAGCCTGGCTAAGGACAACGCCGACAAGGTCGCTCGTCACATGATTATGGCTGCAATCCTGATGGCTGAAGACCCGCAGCGTGCCCTGGAGCACGCCCGCGCAGCGAAGGACCGCGCAGGCCGCGTCGGTGTCGTTCGTGAGACCGCTGGTGTTGCCGCCTACCACGCAGGTGAGTGGAAGGAAGCCCTGGCTGAGCTGCGTGCGGCTCGCCGCATCTCCGGTGGCCCGGGCATGCTCGCGGTCATGGCGGACTGTGAGCGCGGCCTCGGCCGCCCGGAGAAGGCCATCGAGCTGGCTCGCTCCGAGGAAGCCAAGCAGCTGGACAACGAGTCCAAGACTGAGCTGGCTATCGTCGCCGCAGGTGCCCGCCGCGATATGGGCCAGATCGATGAGGCTCTGGTTGAGCTGGAGACCCAGGATCTGAACCCGGACCGCGAGGACTTCGAGGCTGCTCGTCTGTTCTACGCTTACGCCGATGCGCTGGTGGAGGCCGGGCGTAAAGACGATGCCAAGGTGTGGTTTACCCGCTGCGCCAAGATTGATGTCGACCAGATGCTCGATGCTCGCGAGCGCATCGAAGAGCTGAGCAAGTAAACAGCCCAGCTGCCCGGCTCGCACAACCAGCCACCGCTGACGCAATCCGGCTGCGCATCTACAATTCGTCGTAAAGCGTTCCTATTTCGTAAAAGGAGAAATGCACCTCATGGCTTCTGTCGCTTCTTCCTATGATGCCGCTCTGTTGGATCTGGATGGCACGATTTACGAGGGCGGCGCGGCGATTCCGAACGCGCTGGAGGGGCTGACCGAGGCGGCGCTGCCGATGGTGTTTATTACGAACAACGCCTCGCGTGCGCCGCAGACGGTGGCGGATCAGCTCAATGAGCTGGGGTATGACGTGCATGCCGAAGATGTGATGACGTCGGCGCAGGCGGCCATTGAGATGGCGGCGGAGGTCATTGAGCCGGGCTCGAACGTCTTTGTGTTGGGTGCGGAGTCGTTTAAGCAGCTGGCTCGTGAGGCGGGGTACACCGTGGTGGATTCCGCTGATGACAACCCTGCGGCGGTTTTCCAGGGGCTTAACCGTGAGATGACGTGGAAGCAGATGTCGGAGGCGGCGCTGGCGGTGTCGCGAGGTGCGCACTACCTGGTGTCGAATTTGGATACGACGCTGCCGTCGGAGCGCGGTTTCCTGGTCGGCAATGGTTCGGTTGCTGCGGCGATTTCGACGACGACTGGAGTGGCGCCGCTGTCGGCGGGTAAGCCGAAGCCGCCGATGTTCATTAAGGCGGCGGAGCGCCTGGGCGCGAAGAGTCCGCTGGCGATTGGTGACCGCCTGGATACCGACATCGCGGGTGGAAACGCTGCGAAGGTGGACACGTTTATGGTGGTCACGGGCGTTTCCACGCATATGGATGTCGTCGCAGCGCCGCCCGAGCACCGTCCGACGCTCATCGGTGCTGACATGACCGCGCTGAACCGTGAGCTGGATCAGGCACGCCCGGCTCCGCAGGCTGGTTTCACCGCGCGTTACGACGACGCGGAGGCCGGTGTCATCGTTCTTTCTGGCGGTGACACGGAGGATCCTCGGTTGGCGAACCCAGCGGAGGCCGCGGTGGCGGCTCTGCTGACGGTCGTGGATGTGGTGTGGAACTCTGAGGCTGGTCGTGCTGGCGCAGTCGAGGTCGCGCAGGTCCGCGCAGAGGGCCCGGCTGCTGAGGCGGCGCTGGCTGCCTGGCGGAAGTGATAGCTGATGAGTGAGATCGCACCGAAGCCGGGGCAGGGGCAGGAGTCTGGTCCCGTGCCGGGGCCGAAACCTGGGCCCGCTCCTAGCCCGGCGGCAATGCCCGGTGCGCGCGAGGTAACTCCGGAGGCCGTCCGGGAGCAGGTTGCGGCCGCGCTATCCGCACCAGCGCCGACTCCGCAGGAGAGAGTCGCGCAGTTCGAGCGGGCGCATGAGATTTTGTATGAGGCCCTGGGCTCGTCACGCAGGGAAGGAAAGTGAACGCGGTGGCAAAGAAAGCTCCTAAGCGCAGGCTCGACGCGGAGCTGGTGCGAAGGAAGATTGCTCGCTCCCGTGAGGCGGCAGTGGACATGATTAAAGCCGGTCGAGTCGAGGTCGGTGGCTTCGTTGCCTCCAAGCCCGCGACTGCGGTGACAGGGGACGTGTCCATTCGCGTCAGCGGCCTGGAAGAAGACGAGAACTGGGCGTCGCGCGGGGCGCACAAGCTGCTCGGGGCGCTGGAAGCTTTTGAGCCGCAGGGTCTGGACTTGAAGGGCCGGAAGGTGCTGGATGCCGGTGCCTCCACGGGCGGTTTTACCGATGTGTGTCTGCGCCGCGATGTCGACACCGTCTACGCCGTCGATGTCGGCTACGGTCAGCTGATTTGGCGCTTGCAGGATGATTCGCGGGTGGTTGTGCTCGACCGAACTAATGTCCGCACGCTGACCCCGGAGATTCTCGGCGGCACGGCCGATGTCATGGTTGGCGACCTGTCGTTTATTTCTTTGAAGCTGGTTCTGCCAGCGATTGTTTCCTGTCTCGACGATGGTGCTGACCTGCTGCCGATGGTCAAGCCGCAGTTCGAAGTGGGTAAGGAGCGCCTTGGCTCCGGTGGTGTCGTGCGCAGCGATGCGCTGCGTCAGGAAGTTGTCCAAGAAGTCGCTGAGTACGCCCGCACTCTGGGGTTGTCCTTCCGCGCGGCTGTGGCCAGCCCGCTTCCGGGTCCGAGCGGCAACGTGGAGTTCTTCCTGTGGCTGGTGAAAGACGGCGGCGCCAGCGATATTGGTGATGAGGCTATGGTTGCGGCCATCGCTAAGGCCGTTGAGGAGGGGCCGCACAATGACTAGCTCACCGACCGGATCACGGACCGGATCACCGACTAGCGCGAAGGCTCACCCACGGGATAGCAAGCCCAAGACCAGCGCCGGCAAGCGCGAGATTTTGCTGGTCCCGCACACCGGCCGTAGCGCCAATCTGGAAATGGCCGCCGAGGCGGCCGAGCTGCTTGAGGCCGCGGGTATCGATATCCGCGTGCTGGCCGGTAAGAACCCGGAGGCGCTGGCAGCGCACCCAACGCTCGGCAAGTACCCGCGTTACTGGCATTCCCCGCAGGCGGCGTCGGGATGCGAACTCGTCCTCGTCCTCGGCGGCGACGGCACCTTCCTGCGAGCCGCTGACATTGCGCACTCGGCTGACCTGCCGGTGCTCGGCATCAACATGGGGCACGTGGGCTTCCTCGCCGAGTGGGAACAGGAGTCCATGACGGAGGCGATTAGTCGCGTCATCAAGCGTTCCTGGCGTATCGAAGACCGCATGACCATCCGCGCCACCGTCCGTGACACCACCGGCCGCGTCATTGGCTCCGGTTGGGCGCTAAACGAAGTCAGTATCGAAAATGTCAACCGTCGTGGCGTGCTGGATGTCATCCTGGAGGTCGATGGTCGCCCGGTGAGTTCCTACGGCTGCGATGGCGTGCTGATTTCCACGCCGACCGGCTCCACCGCCTACGCCTTTTCTGCAGGTGGGCCCGTACTCTGGCCGGAGCTCGATGCCATGCTGGTCGTGCCTAACAACGCCCACGCGCTGTTCTCCCGCCCGCTGGTAATCTCTCCGCATTCGACCATCGCTATTGAGACCAACCACGACACCGCCGAGGCGATTGCGGTGCTCGACGGCTTCCGCAACATCACCATGCCGCCGGGCAGCCGCATCGAAATCGAGCGCGGCGCGCAGCCGGTGCGCTGGGTGCGTCTGGATGATCAGCCGTTCGCCGATCGTCTGGTGCACAAGTTCCGCTTGCCGACGTCCGGGTGGCGCGGCCCTGCCGAGGCGCAATAGGCTCCAAACACGGCAGACAAGACCCCACACTTCAAGGGAAGGACTGATTGCAGGCGCCATGCTGACTGAGATTTCCATCCGCGACCTCGGCGTTATCCCCGACGCGACGCTTGAATTCAGCCCAGGCCTGACCGTACTCACAGGCGAAACCGGTGCGGGTAAGACCATGGTGGTCACCAGCCTCAAGTTGCTCTGTGGCGCGCGTGCCGACGCCGGCCGCGTACGCACCGGCGCCGACAAGGCCTTGGTGGAAGGCCGCGTTTGCACCGAGCACCTCTCGGAGGAAGAGTCGGCCACCATCGACGCTGTGGTTTCTGAGCTCGGCGGCGAGCGCGATGAGAATGACGAGTACCTGCTTGCTCGACAGGTCTCCGCGAAGGGGCGCTCCCGGGCGTGGGTTGGTGGCCGCAGTGCCTCGGCTGCGGCATTGGCGGATGTCTCCACGCGCCTGATTGCAATTCATGGCCAGAATGATCAGCTGCGCCTGCAAAGCGCTGATGAGCAGCGTGCAGCCATCGACCGTATGGATGCCGACACAATCGCGCCAACCCTAGAAACCTACCGCCAGCAGCGCGCACACTGGCGCTCCCTGGTCAAGGAACTGGAAGAGAAGACCTCCAAGCGCCGCGAGTTGGCCATGCGTGCCGACCAACTCAGCTTCGCCATCGAGGAAATCGACGCAGTCTCGCCCGAACCAGATGAGGACCAGGACCTGGCCTCGCAGATTCGCCGCATGCAGGACCTGGATGGTCTCCGCGACGCTGCAGCCGTGGCGCTTGCCGCCATCGACGGTGCCGCTGCCGTGAGCACGACCGGCCTGGATGCCGTCACCGAGGAATCCGGTGCCGCCGAACTCCTCGGCGCCGCCGCAAACGAGCTCGCCGCCGCAGACGATGAGGAACTCACCGAGTTTTCCAACCAGCTCAATGAACTGACCAGCCAGCTCTCCGAGATTTCCGCTGGTCTCGGTGCGTTTCTTTCCGGCCTGCCGGAGGAAACCGAATCCCTGGACAAACTCATGCAGCGCCAGGTGGAGATTAAGAATCTCACCCGTAAGTACGCCCCGGACATCGCAGGTGTCCTGGCTTGGCGGGATAAGGCGGAGCGCAAGCTCGCCACGCTGGATGTCTCCGGCGAAGCGCTGGACAAGCTGACCGCAGAGATCAAGACCGCGGAGAAGAAGCTCGGCACCACCGCGCGGAAGCTCTCGAAGGCCCGCGCAAAAGCCGCAAAGCGCCTGGAACAGGCCGTGACCAAGGAACTCAAGGGCTTGGCCATGCCGCACACTTCGCTGGTGGTGGAGATTACCAAGGCCGAGACCTTTGGCCCCGCTGGCGTGGACAACATCGAGTTCAAGCTCCGTGCCCACGAAGGTGCCGAGCCGCGCCCGCTGGCCTCATCCGCATCCGGCGGTGAGCTCTCCCGCATCATGCTGGCATTGGAAGTTGTCCTCGCCGAAGGACAGGCCGGGCACACGATGGTTTTCGATGAGGTCGATGCCGGTGTTGGTGGGCGCGCGGCTGTGGAAATTGGCAAGCGCCTGAAGCAGTTGGCGGTGAATAACCAGGTGATCGTCGTCACGCACTTGCCTCAGGTGGCGGCGTTTGCGGATACCCACTTGGTGGTCAGTAAGGATGCCCGTTCGGGTGCGGTGTCGTCGAAGGTGACGAGCCTGGGGGACGAGGAGCGGATTGACGAGCTCGCGCGGATGATGGCGGGATTGGACGATTCGGACTCCGGACGTGCGCACGCGCAAGATCTTCTGGATCAAGCTCGGCGCGCCTTCTCGGCCAAGTAGCTGCACTTATGTTTCACTAAGTGCCATGAGTCTGTTCTCTCGGAACGAAAAAAATCTTCCTGGCATTTCGGGGACTGTGCGGGACGGTTCCCGCCTGGATCGTGCGCTAAAGCGCATGGGCGAAGGCGACATCGTGGTGATCGATGCGCCGGATATCTCGCGTCCACTGGCACAGCAGTTGATTGATGCCAAGGTCGCCGCAGTGGTGAACACTGGCGCGTTTACCACGGGTTTTGTGCCGAATTACGGCCCGCAGATGATGCGCGACGCCGACATTGAAATGGTGCAGAACGTCGGCGACGAGGTCTTCGAGAAACTCAAGGACGGCAAGAACGCAAGGCTTCACGACGGCAAGCTCTACCACGGTGACCGCCTGATTGGTCAGGGCGATGAGGTCGACCAGGACGAGCTTGAGCGTGCCTTCGACGAGGGGCGCACCAGCATGGTCGACCGCCTGGAGGCGCTCTCCGGCAACTTGGTGGAGTTCGCCAAGACCGAATCCCCGCTCTACATCGATGGCCTGGGCATTCCGGACGAGACGGAGCCGCTACGTGGCCGCAAGGTCGTTGTGGTCAGCCCTGGTGAGGGACACCGCAAGACGCTGGAAGACTTGAAGAACTTCATCCGCGAGTACGAGCCGCTGCTCATCGGCGTCGACACCGGTGCCGACACTCTGTTTGATCTCAAGTACGAGCCGGACTACATCATCGGTGATCCGGAGAACATCAACTCCGAGGCGCTGCGGTCTGCCGGTTGCGTGATCCTGCCCGCCGACCCGGACGGTCACGCGGTGGGCCTTGAGCGCATTCAGGACCTCGGCATTGGCGCCATGACGTTCCCAGCACTGTCCGATTCTGCCACTGACCTGGCGCTGGTGTTCGCCGCGCATCACGACGCCGACATGGTCGTCTCCGTCGGTGCCCCGCAGAACATCGACAGTATCTACCACGACGAGGATCAAAGCGGCGTGCCGTCGGCGTTGCTGTCGCGTTTGAAGGTCGGGGAAAAGCTTGTCGACGGTCGCATGGTCGCCGACCTCTACCAGGTCAATAGCCGTGGTTTCGGTGTGGCCTGGGCAATCCTCGCTATCTTTGTCGCCGTTGCGGTGATCTTCGCTATCGCTGGTACTTCCGGTGATGGTTCTGTCAGCGAGAATCTGATCGATACCTGGAACTCCATTGCACTGTGGTTCCAGGGGCTGTTTAAGTAGTTTTAGCGGTATTAAAGCACTACGAGCGCCCAATGATTTCGGCTGTCAGAGCTGATTGAGGCGTCGGCGAAAGGAAAAGGGACGAGCGATGGCGAAGAAGCGCAGGAGCGGTAAGTTTACAGCTGGCGTGACAGGTGCTGCCCTCGGTGTTGCGGCAGGTGCTGCGCTAGGTGCTTATGTGCTGAACCCCGCTGGTGCTGGCATTGATTTCGGCACTGGTGCCGCCTCTGAGCGCGATGAGGCTATCGCACGTGCCGATGCACAGCAAGCGCGTGCCGATGAAGCCAACCGCATTATCGAGCCCATCGTCGGGGAGATCGTCAAGGACTCTTTGAAGGATGTGCCCGTCCTGCTTATTGCGACTCCTGATGCCACGGATGAGCAGCTTGCGGGGGTTTCCGAGACCCTGCGCGCTGCTGGTGCCCCGGATGCGGGCGTGCTAAAGCTGACCGATAAGTTCCTCTCTGCCGCTGGTGCGGACGAGTTGAAGGACACGGTCGCTACCTCGCTGCCGGCCGATGTACAGCTGGATCCTGAGCGTCGCGAGCCGGGCCGCCAGGCTGGCCAGGCGCTGGCTCCGGTGTTGGAACTGGATAAGGATGGGGGAGAGCGGGCTTCCGCTGCTGACCGAAAGCTGCTGCTGGAGGCTCTCAAGGGCGGCGGGTTCGTCGAGTATGAAGAGGGGACGCTCCGCCCGGCTGCTGGCATTGTGATTGTTGGCAATCACGGCACTGTCTCGCGCGCTGCGATTGATAAGGGCGAGGACCCGGAGTTTGGCGCTGGCCTGGTTGCGGATCTGGCCGTGGCTCTTGCTGAGGGCTTTGGTGCCGGTGAGGATGCCGCTGGTCACGTTGTGGTGGGGACTGACGGCTTCGGACGTGAAGGTGTCAGTGCCTTGCCTGACGAGCGCTGGGACGCCGACCCTGCCATGAAGCGTGTGGACGCGGTGTCTGACGCTGCGGGGCAGGTTGGGGTTGTTGGGGAGTTGAAGAAGTAGGGGACGAATAGTGGCAAGCAAGCGGGAACAATCAATTAAGCGTTTCGAGCGTCGCATGGAACGACAGGCTACGAGAACGTCATGGCGGGACGACTACGCCATTATCGGTGAAGATTCCTGGGGTAATGACTACCTAGGTAACGAAGGTGGGGAGCGTTCCGTCCGCGCAAGCCGCGGTGGTAGGGCGGACGGGAACCGCAGGCGGTAACAGCCTGCGGTGCTGTTCCAACAACTCAAATTCTGGCAGCAATTCCAACGGGGCTTCGGTACTGATGCTAGGGGGTAGGAGGAAGCGGCAATCCTGTGCTGGGCAAGTCGCTCGTTTTAGACAACCGAGCAGTGTGTTCACGACCGATATCAATTTTCGTCACGGCGGAGACCATGCCATATTTTCCGCACACCGTAGGCACCGTAATTATCCCGATAAACAGCACTACTGCGTTGAATTAGCACAGCATCGCAAAGGCGACGAGCACGTAATCCACGGGCCTTGGATTGGCGATACCCACGCGAGGTGATAAATCCACCAGCCCGGTTATTCTTCAACGTCTTGCAGATGAACAAGGCAGAGAAAATTACTCCGGTACTCATCGATAAACCGGATAATTTCTTAACGTTGTGGGCCTGGTTCTGAGGCGAAAAAGCTGAGGCAGCCTTCAGCAGCTCGTTAGTGTCGCGTAGCTGGTGATTTTCACGACGTAGCCTCGCGTTCTCGGCGGCGAAAATTTCCAGCCCAGAGGTTCTGGGATGTTTCCCGCACGGCGGGCAGGCTTAAGTCCATTGACGGGCCGTGTGCCATGAAACTCCCAGCTTTTAAAGCTACTGCCTGGCACGCGGCTTGGATCGACATGTTTTCCGCCACGATGCGGTCTTCTGCGAGACGGACCGCACGGTCCTTGTCATCCTGGTCGAATTTTCCTTGGCATGTGCCAAGTTTTCCCATCTACTCGAACGGAACAAAACCTGGGACACTTCAACACGCAGGTCATTGCGCAGATACAAGCCGATATTGCCCGCAACGACCGTGCCCGTGACAACGTGCCGATAGCGCAGTCCGAACCGACAGGGCAGTCGCGCATTGTGGATATCACCGCCATCCCTGATGCAGTGTTCCTGCGCCCCACCAGCCACTACGACATCCCGACCACGACCTCTAAGAATGAGGCCTAGACCATCTTGACCACCATCAACCTTGACGATGCCATCCGGGCCACACTGCGTATACTGCGTCTTTCGACCTTCGCCGATATCTCCTTCGACCTGGTCGCCGACGACGACGCCAACACCGCTCTACCGGAGGAGAGCTTCTTAAAAGCAGTGGAAGAAACCGCGGCCAAGCGTCGGCAAACCAACATCGCCAAAGCCATAGTCCAGGCCAAATTCCGCTATCTGGAAGCAACACTCGCCGAGCTAATCAACCCAGCAGAACGTGGATTGAATCTATGCCAGCTCAAGTGGATGGCCGCAAAACCGTGGCGTGACGACCCGTCCAACGTGCATGTATTCGCCCCCACCGGTGCAGGTAAAACCTCCATTGCCTGCGCTATTGGTATTGCTGTCTACCAGGCTGAATACAGTGTCGCGTACTACCGGCTGGATCAGCTCGTTGATGAATTAGCGGCCTTCTCGCCGGTAGAGGACCGTTATGCAGCTAAAAAGCGCAGACTACAAAACATTGATGTGCTCATCCCCGATGATTTCCTGACCATTGGAATCAACCAGCGCGGACAAGAAGACCTAACTAAGATCATTTTCAACCGCGACGGCAGACTGCCGACCATCATCGTCTCCCAGACATCTGCAGCGTATTGGATTCAGAAACTGCCCGACCCGTCGGCGCGGACTCACTGGTCAGCAGGCTCAATACCGGACAGCGCATCGAACTCGGTGACTACGACATGCGCCAACACTTGGCAAGCGCCACACATGGCGCCAACGAGTAGTCGATCGGATTAAAGGCCCGGCAGCTGACCCCGACAAGGCCAGCTATCCGGCCCTACCACCTAGGCGGAATCCAGCTCTACCACCGTTCCGCTATACCCCTACCAACAAGCCGCTCTCAGCAACCGTGAGCATTGTCTACAACGACAACCTGACAGAGCACGCAATTAGTGCGTCTACCGGGACTGTTGGGGATTCTTACGACAATGCCTTGGCCGAGAACTTCAACGGCTCCTACACCAAAGTCTGGGCTACCGCATGGCGACTGAACGTGAAGCCGAATTTTGGGAACATCGCCCCAGTCGCGAAATAATGGAAATCAAGGCAGATGCCTAGGATCAAAACTCGGGGCACTTCACAAGACCTAGCCAAAGTCGATTGCGCAGGAATCCCAATCAGCCCTTCAATCTACCCGAAAACAATGTTCACAAGGTGAAGCAGAAACCCGTCACACCCCAACAACCTCACCCACGGAGTTGACAAACTATATAGGAACACCCCCGACGTTTCGCAAGACCGCTATGAGTCTGAACCGTTCCAATCGCCTATGAGAAATCCTTACGACTCCCCGCGAATACTTTCTCCTGCGCGAGTGCAGGCTGGGATTCGCACGCGCTGAACCAATTCAAAGCGCTGCCTTCTTCCATGTGAACTTACTCAAAACCACGTTTGCATCACGATATCTCGAACGGATGCTTCACAAAAACTTCTCTTTTAGCTCGAAAGGGGCTAACGCAATCGAAGGCCTACTAGCAGTAGATATTTAAACGATGGGCAGATGCGAACTTCATTTCTTGCCAAACAACTTAAAAAGCTGCTTACTGTCTGATTCTGGAAGGTTGGTCCAGACATCTTGAATTATTCCATCCAACTTTTTACCCGCATAGAGCGATTTCAAGCCGCTGATTTGCAAGTGACTGCCACTCGGCATGCTCGCCAAATCGTAACTTTTATAAAGCGAATCGACAGTACTCCAAACGGACTCGATTTCACGAAAGTCAGGAACTGTTAAATCAGCGTGCGAACCTTCATTCAAAATTGATGATTCCACTCGAGAAATGTCATCGCCAAGTGAACCAGTGGCATGGAGGAGACCTTTCGCTTGCTCATCGCTCACATCTCCGTTTTTCTGCCCAATGCGAATCAGTTGGTCTATGCCTTCGACAGCACTAGCAAGAGACTCACGATAAACACCAAGGGTTCCATCCTTGCGTCCCAGCCAAGGAGAGCGCGACCTCGCACGAATCTCGCTTGGAAGTACCGGATCGATTGCTTCGAGTAGATCGCAAAGGATAAATTCAGCCAACCGTCGCAACGAATTCGACAGCCTAAGACGATTACCGAGGTTTAGGCGATCCGTCGTTGAATTTTGGACTTCTTTAAAATCGGACTTAAAAGCTGTTCGTGCACTGTCAGCGTTCAACGGTGCAACAGCGACTTGAAAGAGTGCAAATTCTTCGACGTTCGCAATCTGCCGAGCATCTAGGTTAATTTGGGAGAAATTTTCATAACTATATTCTCCTGCAATTGAATGCATCATATTATGATATTGCGCCCAACATTCCTTAACCACCTCTCGGTCGTGTGTGCACAACACGACCTGATGGCCGTTTTCTAACAATTCGGGAATAACAGTACCAATAAAACTCTTCGTATTAGACGAATCGAGGGTATCCGTCGGATCGTCCAGCCAGACCATTCCTCGGCCGATTTTTGACTTGAGAGTTGCAAAACTAAAAGCTAAAGCCAAGAGATCTAGTTGCGAATCCGACATCACCCCCATCGCATGTTTCCGAACTTTTTTCTCTTCCGACTTTGTTCTGGTGACTGTTGGGGTAGGTACACAGTAGACATCAATTCCCCCGTTCTTGCCTGTGCTCCTTAAATCTATCTTTAGTTCCAGACCAGTACTGTCGGCCGAAAGCAGGTTCCACCACCGCGTAACAGGTTCTTGGATTGCTTCCAGCTGGTTACGAATGAATTCGGTCTTTATGTTCTTTAATGACTTTTTGGCTGCTAATAATTCAGTTTTAATTACCTCGAAATCTCTAAGGTCATTGACTCTGTCGCTATATTCGTTCTCGTTCCCGCCAAGAAAAGAGGTCCTTTCGAGAATCATCTGTGCTCGGTCTCTTTTCGAAGGCTCAATAAGCTGTTTATTGTGGGAAATTTGTGAATCGAGAGCAGCTTTTTCAACCGCGATGAACTCTTGGGCGACTTTTACGCTTTCAGAAACTGTGCTCGCTGCTTCAAAAACGGCTAAAAACTTAGCTCCATATCGATTTTTCAATTTATCGAATACTTCATCCATCTGCGCCTTTCTCTGGTGCCAGGTTTCAAGTTCCCGCTCATACGCAGAATAGCGACGAAGGTAGTCTCTCATTTCGTCACTCGCCTGCAACTCGCCTTTGAGCCGATCCAGTATCTCCTGACTAAGAATCGTCTCCTTACACACCGGGCATTTTTCGCCTTCGTGGACGATTTGTAAGACTCGCCCCAGAGCTCCTGCCAACTCTCCTGATATACCAACTTTAACTTCTGGACTTGCAGGTGCCTGGGGCTTCACGCCCGTTCCAACGTTCATTAGACTCGATTGCAACTTGTTGAGGTAGTCCCGCGTCTCAGTATCACGAGAAATCAGTTCCATAAGGCGGACAGACTTTTCAGGTTCAGAGGTTTCACACTCCGCTAGAGCCTTCAATTGCTGATAGTCAAGGTCTTCGAGCTCAAACCCGAGTTCTGCAGCAATTTTGGAAATGGATTCCAGATCTAGCTTTAACGCCTGAAGGTCTTGATCTAGACCCACTTCCGCGCTTTCAATGTCAGCGATTAGGCTGTCAAACTCCCCGAACTGCAGGAGTGACTTCACGAAATCGAGTCGATCAGCAGAACGTTGATCAATCGAGTTTCGCAAATTTATGCGAGAAATAGTCGAGTAACCATGTTTTGCCCACGTCGATTGTTCCGACTGCCCCAATTTCCAATTAATCTGTCTATTCCCATTTAAATTAATTTCGACCGATGGTGCATCAGCACTGTCAGCACTCCAAGACAAAAGATTCTTCTCATCTTTTGTCTCACCTGGAGCAACGTTATAGACGCCCTCGCGGGGAGTCTTGCCATACTTTACTAATTCCAATGCATCACAAAGTGTTGATTTCCCTGTGCCATTCGGAGCATAAATAACCGTGAAGCCTGGCGATAATGGTATTGTTACTCGGTTAAAGAAGCGCCTCATCCGGCTCAGAGTGATCGATTGAACGCGCTCCGGTTCATTTTCGCTCGAAGAAATATTTTGCACTTCAGTGCCAAGAGACGACAGCTTATCTTTTGTAGATTCGCACTTGGCATTCATCTTCTGAATTCGTGCACGAAGGCCAAGATTTTCGCTTGGATTTTCGGAGGACATCATTTTCCTTTTGAAAGCTCGCAATTTCGATCCTAGATACACAGAATATACTAAGACATTGCGCTGCGCTCGGTGATGATTCTCCTGACTTTCACAACAATTCCGGGGTTTTCTGGCTCTTCCGTTTTTAGAGTGCGTTGATCTTCCCCTGCAGCTGTCCGGAGTGGAT
>OJLW01000493.1_pt1 | contig 19426 bp, 22 predicted proteins | sample 1597021 | NCBI WGS metagenome assembly OJLW01 (sample SAMEA3904676, study PRJEB24821) | metagenome | biome: Builtin; feature: hospital; material: surface | place: USA | collected 2013-06-03
AGATAGCGTAGCGTCTCGTGGGCTCGGAGATGTGTATAAGAGACAGATATGTTACCGTCCGATGACCATTTTCCCGACTTGTTTCTAGCACGATCAATCGCATATCGTGATCGTCTAAACGGTCGTCATGGTCTTTGATCGCTTGTTTGTTTTCTTTTGTGATCTCGTTTAAATTCTTGCGGTCATAGTTTGATTCGACTGTAATTGTTTTAAATTCTTCCAACATCTTAACGATTGGCTCCATCTGCTTTTTAGTAATATCAAGCATTTTATTCTGATAATCTTTATCTTGTTGTAGCCTTTCTCGTCTTGCAAGATCTTCTTCCCTAGCTTTCTTTCTCTCCCAAGGGGCAACTAGGTATTTATAGCCAAATCCTAAAATCGCCGTCAGTGGCGCTATGATACCGCCCACACTTACAATGTAGTCTATGATAGAGTCCCAAGTCATAACCTACCCCTTTCGTTGTTTAATCAAATAAGCAACCGCCCCCAAGATTGAGAGGACGATTGCTAATCTAATAATAAGTTGTTCCATCATTACTCTTTGATAAACGCTTCTGCGCCCATTAATTTCAATTGTTCTGCGACCGCTTCTTTCATGAACGGTAAAACATTCTTATACTCATAGCGACCAGCTACAATGTTAATTGCTAGTAACATTACCATCACCTGTCTCACCCCCTTTCTCAGCATTGTCATCATCACCAGTAGTCGGCGCATTTTCGCTCACCTCATCTTCTTTCTTGAGTTGTAGTTGAGTGACAATCGGTAATACTTTGTTCATCAGTTCGATCAATGCGCCTTGCGTTATTTGAGATTCTTTCTTCATATTTGCGATTGCTTCATCAACCTCGGATAATTTTGTATCTGCCTTTTCTAAAGCTTTATCCAATTTGATTTGTTTGCTGTCTAACTCATTTACTTTGTCGCTAGGATCGTACTCAATATTCATTTGATCTAATACCAACTGAATTTGTTCGTCTTTTGATTTACCCGTTGCGTCACCCACAACATCTCGTGTGATGATGGTATAGGGCTGTTCACAAAAGATTTGAATCTCCGTTCGATCAAGCCTCTGCTTGTAGTACGGTGTGTTCAGAATTTGATACTTCATTTGCTTCCTCGCTTTCTTGTTGTAATTCATCAATGATTTTCATGGCTTCCTCTAACTTTTGCTTATACTTGTTGATTTCCAACTTTGCCAACAACAAGTCCTCGGATAGTTCTGTTAGTGTTTTAATATAAATCGATTCATTCATAGGATACCTCGCTTTAGTAATCGATAATTAATTGAACTTGAATATCATATTGTTCGGCCATACGTGTTCTGGCATTCCAATAACGTGCATATCCCACGATAGGCACTCGTCCGTTATCGTAATCGATGCTATCCTTTTGGACATAACAGACAATACGTTGTAGTACTAACCAACCGTTTTGATAATCGCCATTGGTGTTCTTCCACACGCACGCATCGGCGAATGCAACTTGTGCGTTAAATCGCTTGCCATGATAAACGCTAGGAATTGTAACCCATTTATATCCCGTATCTGACGTATGATTAATATTTGAAACAGGCATTACATCGTGTAAGTAATGTGTGTGATACCATCCACCATCATAATGATAAAGGCCATCGTAATCGATGACCGTCTTTTTACCGTTCTTATGGAGCACCGTAAAGCCTTCGCCTGTAATTGTGACATTACTTGAAGCACTATTTAATCTTGCTCTAATAAAATTTGCATCTAAACCCGTGACGCTTCTTGCGTCAACGTTGGCTACGATAAGATTTTGTATTTTTGCGCTAAACGCTTTTAGGCTGTCTGTGCTAAAGCTCTTTGTTAATAGGTTTTCAGCAAATGCGTTGGTCATTGATACATCACCGTCAAGATGGATTAGCTTATTCTTAATTTTGGTTAAGCCATCAGTTTGGTTAAGCTCTGCTAATACGTCGCCGTTGGAGTTCAAATTCTTAACCGCCCACGAATCAGCGGTCTGTGTCACTTTGGTAGATAAGGGGTCAATTTTTTTCATAACTTCCGTTTGGATAACGCCACTCGCTTGAACCATTCGTGATAGGTTACTTACTACATTGTCTTCAGTTGTCCCTAAAACTCGCTCATAAAAGTCAGCGGTTGACCTGATGGAATGAATTTGTTTAGATAGATCATTACGTTGTTTAGTAAGTAGGGCTGTTAATCCCTCGGCGGTTAAGTTGATTTTATGGGTCAATCCCTCGTCAGCATTCTTAAAATCAAGCTTAATCTGATTGAGATTGTCAAATAGCTCTTTGATAACCGTTTCACTCGTTTCAGGCTTAACATAGTCAAGTGCCTTAGTACCACGATTCAAGTTGGCTTCGGCAAATGTGTATTGCTTACTAGTGTCATTAGGTGCTAAGCAAAGCTTAGGTTGCTTACTAACTGCGGTAAAGGTTGCTTCAACGCGAAAACCACCGCCATGTAGTGGTGTGACGGTGGTTTTGATCGGTTTGTTATTTTGCGTTAATTGGATTGCAATAGTTGCCACCCCCTAGAAATACTTTTGAATTTTCGACCTTGAACCTGTTCGGTATCAGAATTTAATTCCGTACATCTTATCACCTACTTTGTTTGAAACTCTGTCCACTTATTCCACTTAGTACCCATTTTTCTTCGTACTAAATATCTTACTGGTTCATGTTGTATATATTCTTGAAACACAAAATCATCTGTGCCACTCACTCTAAGCAAGCCACCCCATATATTAGGTGGTGCGTTGTCACCTGCGTAAGTGCTTGAACCGATAAGGTAGTCACCGTTTTTAGTCATGTCATTAAAATCTATGACTTTATTGATAGTGATTGCCCCCCCCCGACCATTCCATCTATATTATCATGTAAATATTTTACAGTTACTAGATCATCAGGCTGTGTTATTTTACTTAGTGACTTCATATTACGCCTCCGATACTTTAATTAAATAAAAACTTTTAAATTTAATTTTCCCTTGAATATAAATATGCGGTACGGTATCCCTTGCGCTCCCACTGTTAAACCGATAGCTAAACATTCCTGTTTTAATGTTTTTGACATTTGCGAAAGTTTTTTCAGAACTATACTGACACAACCCTTTTATGATACCACCGCCACGGTTGACAAAACCAAATTCATAGTCTGTGTTGGGTTCCAGTGGCACCAATGACAGTCTTAACATTTTAGTATCGACCCTAGGTGCCAACCACTCAACCCCGTCTTGTACAATTGTCCCCCAAATTTTTCTATCCGCTTCAAAGATGGTCTCTTTGTAACCTTGGGGGCTGTTAATCAAATTTTCTTTCAGGATAGAATCTCCTAGATAAATCAGTAGTCCTTCCTTCACCGATCTAATAACTTCGCTTCTAATCGCAACATCATCATCATGTTCAAATTTCCCTAAATTCTTCACCCGATCACCACCAATACAAATTCATTTTTAGTTAATGCTCTATTCGCTACAATTTTGACTTGATTTTCATTCTGCCGATACACGCTAAATAGATAATCCTCATACGGTTGACCATTCTGATACAACTGCACAATTACCGAGCGTGTGCCAAGATTGTGGGTGACTGTGTACTCGCTATTTGACCCATCTCCGATTGGTACTTCATACTTTCCAATCCCACTCTGCACCTTGTAAGTTATTCCCACACTAGCGTCACTGCTAACTACTAGATTGACTGTATAGGTAGCCACCCATGGTTGTGCTGACCTAGGTGGTACAACATCTCCTTGGCTCGCAGTAAAGCTAGCAAAGACTTTAGCGCCTACGCCATCGACAGATGCATGAACATCAATTCTATTTAACGTTCGATTATCAGCCATGGTCATATTGTCATACTGCCCCGACACCTTGATTTTGTTACCATCACGATTGATCACTAAATTCTTAGCTTCTGCGCCGTTGATAAGCAGTTTGTTAATTATGATCGGCTTCTTACTTGCAATCGCGCTTGAAATAAGCGACTTACCGTTTGCATTAAGACCACCTGTAAAGTTAGCCATATTTAACCTCACTTTCTACATAAGCACCCATATAAATTGGAGCTTCAATATTTGGTTTATCCATTGGATAAATAATCATTGATACTGTGTATTCCTTACCGATCAGGAAACCATCGCCATTATGTTTTATTGGAATGCAGTTATCGCCTTGATCTAAGTTTCCATAAGGCTCACCTAGCCAACGATTCTCGTTGTAGCGAACCAATTGCTTATTAGTGATAAACTCAGCGGACACCTCGTCATTGATCGTATTGCGTTCTTTTAAACGATTGATCTCATCATCTATTTTAGTTCTGTGTGCGTTCAGTTCGTCAACAAGCTGCTTGCCACGTTCGGCTATGTCTTTAGCACCGGTGGCGGTTGAGATTGCTTCGTCTGCTTGTTTAGCGATTTGTTCTGCTTTTTGGTTGGCTTCGGCGGCTTGTGTTTCTAGGGCTTTCAGCTTAAGTCGGATTTCCTCTGGGGTAATATCTTTTCTGACCCAGTCCCCAATCTCCGCATCATACACCCACATCGTGACCTCATTCGGTCGATCAAGCGTGTGCTTAAACCACAGGTCACCGTTAATCGGATTAGGTACAGGTCGAGGACCGTAAGTTACACGATTGATCCCATTGGCCCGCATCTGAACAATTTGAACCTCAGTCTTAAGTCTTTCTAATTCAGACTTCTGCCTTTCTGAGACATCGGCAATGGAACCCCCAATTGCTTTCCCAAAGGTCTGTCTCCAGTCACCTAAGGTGACGGAGTAGTACTGTTCGTTAATAGGATCGTAGTCATAGCCAACGCATCGGATTGTTTCATCAATGTCATGAATCGTATACTTAAGAACCAACTCGTCCCCAAAGTTAATCACCGTGTCATCAATAATATTTGTCTTAACTTCAATACTTCTTGCTGGCTTATCAAGATGATCGGTAGAATACTTAAGCTTTGCCCAGTTGATCAGCTCTTGTTCTGTCTTACAATTATTGTTAGTGTACTCCGCTTCATAGATCTGCGAATACTGATCAATCAGTGGACTATCGACCACAACTTTAATCTCACGTTCATTCTCTTTACCCTTAGCGTCTTTAACATAGTCTTTATCATCGGTATCTAGTGTCCACTGACTCTTTGCATAGATTCGAGTCACTAGCTTACGGATCGAGTCTTCCGATTCAAAGTCACTAATATTTTTACGTTCATAAAGGAGGGCATTGGTTCGTTTACCCAGACGCTTCACCATACGCACGTCAAAGCCGTTGAGTAAAAACTCGCTATCCCACCTTGTGGCAATCCGATTGATGATTTCCAAAGCGTTGTAGTAGCCCTCTTGCACTGACCGACTTGTGTCCGTGGTGAAATCATGCACCTCAGATACGCTTGAGTCAAAAGTGTAAGGGGCGATTGAAGATACAAAGTTCGCTTCAAAGGCTTTAATCGCTCCACCTCCGTCCGCCCGAGTTAAGCTAAAAGGCTTAACCAGTCGCTTATCTAGGTAGTAGAACAGTTGCAAGGCTATCACTTCTACATGATCTTTTTTCGGCAAGATATCAAACACCCTAAACTGATTGAGTCCATCGGGCGTCATTGCCCCAATGATCATCTCAGGCTGTAGCTTCTTATAGTTACCTTCCTCATCTAAAGCCAATTTAAACTTTAGGTAGAATCCTTCCTCCCGAGTGACATGAGCAGCATACGCTCCGTTGATCGGATCACCGTTAGCCGTAAAATCCGTTTGGTGGTTATCATAAGCCATGAGCATCATCTAACGCCACCCCCATCGACAAAGCATCTTTATACTTGTAAAGCCAGCTGTTTTACTAATCGAATTTTCTCCTGGTACAACTTCAATAAAACGCCCCTTAACTAAATCATTGGCTAGCTCGCCATTCTTTTTATTAACTAAGTTTTGCAAACCATGCTTGCATTCTAGCTCGTATTCGCCTCTCAGCCCTTTATGGAAGTACATATGATACTGTCCAACCACCAAGCTCATGGGCTGAGAAGATTCAGCAGTTAGTATGATTTTAGGATACATAACCGCGTTGGTGTGGTTGGTGATACTTTTTAAATTAGTAATATCGAGGGGTTGTTCTTCCTCGTATTCAAAGGGTTCACAAAGGAAAGTAGCGGTCACCTCATAGCCGTAAACCTCGTCTAGTGGTTTTGATTCGACTTCAACACTTAGGTAGTTATAGTGCATTTTCGGATCATCATAGCGAGTGATCGTCCCTTCATCTTTAAACCAAGACTTAAACTGTCTTAACTGGTCCCGATTGACATCATGAATATAGAAGATAAACTGCAAGTCGATGGTATCGTACGCATCAACTGATTGCTTCATAGCTCCGCTTGCGTAGTCCGTTTTTAAAATCCTATCTTTCTTATTAGCCCTAACTATCCCTGGAACTTCCTCAACCGCCACTAAAAAGGGGAAGTCAGCACTGGACTCCCCATTTAAGATTAAACTGTTAAGCTTGATCATACTGTTCTCCCCTTTCTAAATAGTGCAGACATTTCAACTTCTCGCTTGAATTGTTGTCCGACCTGCTTGGCTAGCAGTTCGACATCTCGTTCATCACGAATAGTAATATCACTAACGGCTACATTAACGTTGATATTCGTTCCACCGCCAGCACCGTTCTTATCTTTCATATAGTTAGCGATGGCTCCTTCAACCCCTCGCATCTTCTCGCTCGATGACAGTGGCGTTATTGAAACGCCTCTCTTAGTAACATGGAACAGCTCGGGTCCTGCCTCTCCAACAATCCCCATGTATCCATGAGGGACTGCACCTCCATTAGCAAACATACCGCCCCACTGAAGATTACCACCTTCAGCGAACGCTCCGATATGTCCACCTGTAGCGTGACGACCAATTGTCCGGTACTGCTTCGTATAGACCGTTGTTAAGTACGAGGTCTTGTTATAAGCAGAATTTAAAGCAGCGACCCAAGCATTTGCCTTACCCGTATTACCTGGAAGACCGGGAGTAGCGGTAGTTAAGGTACTCGATTTATTCGTAGCGTTATTAACTGAGGTGTTCCACGCATTTAATTTATTCGTATTATTGGGAAGACCTGGTGCTTGAGTAGTAGCCGTTGACGTTTTACTTTTCATATCGCTGACGGTTTTATTCCAGGTCTTTAATTTGTCACTATTACCAGGAAGCCCCGGTGTTGTTGTTGTAGCCGTTGACGTTTTGTTCTGCATTTTCTCAACCAGCCCATTATAGATCTTGATCGCTGAGTTCGCCTCAGTTACACCACTCATGGTAGTCGTGATAGTCGTTGTCTTCGACTCAGGAATACTTTCAATCTGTTTCTTATAAGCCGCCAGCGATAAAGCCCCCAAGGCGCTACCGATGGCACTGGCAATCGAAGTGGAGAGTGAGGTCGTCTTATTGTCTGGTACTGAGTCAACCTCTGACTTAACCTGTTGAGCAGTTTCAGAAGCATTATCAGTAGCATTCAAGAAGATGTTAGCTTGCTTACCATCAATCTCTTGCAGTTTAGTCCCTGTATCTGTCATGACTTGCATATATTGTGTACCATCCGCCGATACCGTAACAAGCGGATTCTTGTTATCAAGATTATCCGCCAACTGACCCGCATTGGTTAAAGTCGCCTCTGCGGAAGTCGCTTCTGCGGTCACCGTCATATTAGCGTTCTTACCGTCTAGGGCAGTTCCTTTAGCTTCTACATTATCTAGTTTAGATATAGCCTCTTCAGCTTGTGCTTGGATAATTAGTTGTAGAGCTTCTTTCTCGCTAATATTGTTAGCTGAAGCGATGATTTCAGCAAGCTTCTGTCTAGCTGCATCAGTGTCCGCATTAACGACAATATTCTTAGCGTCTCCAGTCGTCATTGCTTCCACGTTGTTCATGAGCTCTGCTAGTTGTGTCATTGCGGCTCCAACATCCGCTGTAACAACGACTGATGCTGATTGTCCGTCAGTTTCTTGGACTTCTTCTTTCACACCTTGAACTTTCTGCTTCGTCTCTTCAACCCCTTGAGACTCCGCTTTAACCAACATGTCCCTATCATCTGACTCGGGAATGTTTGAGTATTCAGCTACAAGTGCAATGATCTTATCCATCGCGTCGGGTGCATTAGTATCGATATTTGCAAACTTACTAACGAATTCTGATTGATTCCATAACCCTTGCTCTTCAATCAGTTGAGCGATTGGTGTTCCCTCAACTTGCGTTCTAAGGACTGCCACTTTTTGATCGATGGTCATGTTTTGCCAAATGCCTAAAGCATACAGCAGGTTATCAACTTGCTCTGTCCCCTCTGCATTAACGATGGCTTCTTTCACGTCGGGGGATAAAGAATCCCAGTCGACACCTAGAGCTCTTACTAGTTGTTCAAGCTCGTCTCCGCCTCGACCTTCAACTTGTGCGATCTTCTCTTCAAGCGTTAAGCTATCCCATTGGTCGATCAAGTCGTTGATCTCCATCAGAGCTTCTTTACCGTTGACGTTGACGTCAACCTCTTTACCTTCGATCTCCTTGGCTCCGTACTCGTCAAGAGCCTTACTTAAGATATCGATCTTTTCAGAAGCGGTCTTAGCACTGGTGATCTGCTTGACGGTCGCTTCATCAATAATATCCGCCTGCTTCATAAACTCTAAAGCCGTTGTATTCGTCAGGGCTTGTAAGTTTTCAGACAGCACACGTTGAACCGCTTGGTTCTCACTAGCTGACTCACCCATCGCTTTTGACATCTTGCTTAGCGAAGTCATAACGGATACGACTTCTTCTTCTCTGAGTGCTCTCCCCTTAGCAGCTGCGTCTCTCATAATGGAGTTAATGTTTTCAGCCGATTGGCGAACTTGTTAACTAAGTTTATCATAGTAGCTATTAATTTGAGCGACTTCTTGGTTCAGTTGCGAATCCGACCAACCTAAGTCCTCTGCCTTACTTTGAGCCGCTTCAATCCGTGCTTGTCGTTGTTGTTCAAGCCCTTCTACAACTGCATTGGTCGTATCGTTAACGGATTGAATCACCGCATTAGCGTAGTCATCGTTAATTTCAATCCCACTCTGACAAGCCTCAGAAACTTTTGACATGATCGAAGTAGTGGCGGTTCCGTATTTACGATAAGCCGCTTCTGCTTTAGAAAGTTCAGCCTCACTCGTCACACCCATCTCCTTGAGGGCGTTGGTGATATGTCGCATATAGTTAAGGTAATTCTTTCCGTCAATGTTGATCCATTCCCCTATGGACCCTTGCCAAGTCCATTTTGTGAACTGCGAGTCGATCATGTCTTGAGCTTGACGGTTATTATCCATTAGGGCTTTTTGAATCTCTCGAACCGATTCAGCGGTCTCTTTATTCGAGTTTCTAAGATTTTGTAGCCCGCTCATTGCCGAGTCAAACCAATTCTGATAAGCACCCTGAGTCGCATCAACCGCGTCTTGGTGTTCACGCATTGGCTCAGTCGCTTCATGCCATATAGCTAGTCCGACTGCAGCGATTGCTCCAGCTACTAAAGTTCCGCCAGCTACCCAAGGATTACTAAATAGACTCGCAGCATTCCCTGCCGAGCTAGCCTTCCCTGGAATATCGTCCAGGACATCGGCTGTCCTCTCAAGCGATTTAGGCGTAGTAATCCTACCGAACCACTGAATCATGCTACTAATCCCTTTTGAGACACCTCCGACTGTGGTAATGATATTACCAAGTGTAGAAGCAACAGGTCCGATTGCAGCTAGAAGAAGTCCGGCACTTACAATAAACTTCTGAGTGCTGCTGTCCATTTTTGTAAAGGCGGATACCCAGTTTGTAGCGGTGTCAACCACTTCCATAAGTATCGGTAGGACGTGGTTACCTAATTCGATTCCCATGTCACGGAGCTTTGCCTTATTCTGTTCAAATTTGAACTCAGGCAACTCTTTCATAGCATCTGCAATTTCTTTAGTGGCTCCGGCTGCATTCTTAGCCTCTCCGGTCATCTCTCGAAGAGCGTCACCTCCGGCATTTACCAAGGCGTTCATTGCAGACTGTGCTTCCGTACCGAATGCTTGAGCAATTAAGGCGGCCTTTTGTTCGTTCGTTAGATTCTTAGTATTGGTCGCAATCTTATCTAGGATCGTTGGGAAGTCAATCAGACCTTTTCGATAGTCCTCTGTATTAATTCCCAACTTCTCCATCGCTACCGCATTTTGTTTTGAAGGTTTTAAAAGTCGGGTTAAAGCTCCACGCAAGGCAGTACCACCTTGGCTTGCTTGTATCCCATTATCGGATAAGATCCCTAGGATTGATGCAGTCTCGCCTACACTCATATTCAACGTCTTAGCAACGGGACCAACGTACGCTAGCCCCTCTCCTAAATCATAGAAGCCTGAGGAAGTCGCGTTAGCAACATAGGTTAACGTGTCAACCACAGATTGGGTATTCTTTAAGGTCTCGTTGGTACTCTTACCTTTTAGTTGAAATTGGCTTAACACATTAGCCGTTGTCCCCATGACCGTTCCTAGCTCTTCGCCTGAAGCAATCGAAGCATTTAAGACGTTTGGCATCATACCCATAACTTGATTTGAGGTATAACCATTACGAATAAGCTCGGTCATGCTCGCATTAATATCAGAGGTATACTTACCATAATCGATTGCCCACTTACGAGAAGACGTCCCTAAAGCGTCCATCTCTTTACGGACACTGGCTGTAATCTTACCTCCACCGGCGATTAAGGGACCCATTCGCCCGATCTCTGTTTGAAATTGACCGGCTTGTTTAGCGGCTAATCCAAACCCTGTGGCAATTGGAACGGTAAAACGTTTAGTCATAGCTGACCCAAAATCAGAGATCTTCCCACCAATGGTTTGAGCGGTTGTTCCAAAATCACGAAGCTTCTTAGCCGTATCAGCATACCTTCCGCCTTGTTTACGCCATTGTTCGTGCTCTTTCTGCATTTGATTCGTCAAGCGTTGGCTAGCTAATTCACTTCGATTGATTTGATCTGGAAGCTTGGCTAGTTCTTTCTCAGTCGCACTTAACTCTTTGGATAGCTGTTGATACTCGTCCTTAAGTTGACCAGTTACGTATTTATGGTCTTCCCATTCTTGCTTAACTTTTTGTGTCTCAGGGTGCATTTCCCCCATCGACTTCTTAAGGTCTTTGTATTTCTTTTCAAGACGAGAAGTCTCTTTAGAGTAGTTTCTATAAGCGTCTCCAACGCTCTTCACCTTGTTAGGCAGCGTTTTATAGGTTTGTGACAGCTTTTCTTGAGCATCTCTTAAGGCAGTTGTCTTCTTCTTAGAAGCTTCAAGCTCTTTACCAAAAGCGGTTTGACGTATCTTATAAGTATCGGTTATTCGTGCATTATTCCCCAACTGAGCTATAGCCAGTTTACTTTCAGTACTCAAAGCTTTCATCTCTTGACTAATGCTTTTAATACTTGCACGATAAGCCGCTTCACCCGCTACCGTTAAGCGTATCCCTGTTTCAACTAATGCCATAGTTTAGCCTCCTTTCTAACATAATAAAAAAGAGGGACCCTTAAAAAGATAGTAGGTCCCTCGGATCTGTCACGACTTCAATATCTTCATTGTCCGCTTGCCTTCCTGATAAGCTAGCGGTTGAATTGCCATCTTGATCCAGGAAGCCGTTACGAACACCGTATCGAAAGATTAAGTCGTAAACCATATCAAGGTCATGATCATATAAGAATTCTTTCAGTGTCATATGAAAGAATTCTTTACATAGAAAGTATAAGTTATCCCAATCGGGGTCCTCTACTTTCCCTTGTCATCACCTTTGGTCATTTCTTCTAAAGCTTTACCAGCCTTCTCATTTACTACACGATTATAGGCGATTAAGAACATTTCAATATCCACAGAGTCCGCCTTTTCAATGAGGTCATCTTCTGTTATGTCTTCAATCCCATTCGCATCAAGAACACACATTATGAATTTGATCCCTTGAAGAACATCATTCTGATCTGCTTCTTCCTGGAATTGTTTCTGTGTCATTCCATACTTAGATTGGACATTGATCCAAACTTTGTTATTAATCTTAAGATTGTACTCTTTGCCTAATAACTTCGCTTTAAACGTTTTTAAGCCATTTGCTACAACACTCATTTAACTCCTCCTAGCTTACAATTTATCCAGGGACAACTGTTCCTTTACACAATTCGAGTGAAGCCTTGTCATAAAATCCTTGTTCCAAGAGCTTGTTACGGTCATAAGCTTTCCGCGTTTCTTCTTCACTCATGTCAACGAAGAAGGCTACTCCATTCGAGCTAATCTTTTCGTCTGTCACTAAGTCGGATTCATAAGTTAAAGGTAAGGCGTTGATCGTAAAGGATTTCAACTGTTCTTGGAAGTCGTCACGTTCAGTCTCACCGTTAATTTCAGATGGCTTCAATTCACATTTAGGGAAATTATAGATAACTTCGCCGCCTGACTCATTCGTGAAAGGAATTGCTAAACGGAAGTAGTGTGTTTGTAAGTTTTCAACAATCGCATAAACTCCCTTAGCGATTTCAGCGTATCCAGACATTTTTTCCTCGAACCCTGCCGCTAAGTAACCTGCGTCCAAAGTAATTTCAGCTAGCTTTAACTTCTTAACGTTTGAGTGAGGCTTATTCGATAAGTGAATGATCTTCTCAGCAATCTGCAAGGCTACCCCAACTTTATCAAGAGAGGGTGTTTGATAAACTTTTTCACCGTAGACAGGCTTTGTTTTAGGTTCGTCTACTGTTGTCATTTCTTGAGTATAGATGTCCCCTGCACCTGTCATTAATTTACGTTTTGTGTATTCAACCGTGTTTGCCATTATTTAAATAACTCCTTTTCTATCTAAAAAATTAAGGCACTAGATTCCTCTGTGCCTCTGCTAAATATTCATCTTTTAAGTCATAAAAAGCAGGACGCATATGCGGAGTAGGTGGCACATAAGTAGCCGTTACTCTATGATAGCTCCGCTTTCTTTTACCTTTAGAGTCTCTTCTTAATCGGTACTTCCTTCTGCCCCGATTATCTAAAGCATGAAAGCCTAGTTCGTGGAAATAGCCATGAAGCCCTGGTCTAGCTGACCAACCAACCTCATAGGCATCTCCTGAGGTTTGTTTATCAATACCTGCTTGTCCTTGTCCAGTCCGTTGATGAAGACCTGCAGCAAAGTTTGACCTCGCTCGCTCCATCATCTTCTCTTGATACTTTTCGGTCGTCTTACGTCCCTCGTCCGTCTTATCAACAATCCTATCGAACATTTGAGCTGCTTCATCAAATCCAAAAACCTCAGCCATTAATAGACCTCCGTCCAGTAGTGATAACAAGCCCGGTTAAAGTCCTCGTCAACCACATTAGCCTCTCTAAACTCAGTGACACTAAGTCCTGCTTTCTCAAGTGTCTCTAAAACTTGATCGAGTATCATACTGTCCTCAACGTCTTGAGGGTGATTAGTAAAATAGTCAACTTGATAGATAGGATGTCGTGTGTGGCGTTTATTTGAGAGCTTAAGGGTCGGATTGTAAATCAAAACAAAGTTCAGTCTAGGTAAGTCGTTTATATCGCTATCTGCATACGCTAGTGGGAGGTTTAGTTTACTAAGTGCCTCATAGATCCTCTCTTTAGTCGTCACCGTTCTACCTCCTTCAAGCTTAGTTCTGTTTCTTGCTTCTTAGGGTTGTAGTAAATTCGATAGACTTCATAAGTGCCTTTTTTTATTTTGATAACCCATTTATTGTCGATTGCTCTCTTGCCACGAATGGCAATTTTCCGAGTAATCTCTGTGTCATCGGCATGCGACCAGTAAATATCTGAGGCGGTTGTTCCTAGCTCTCTGAACCAATACTTTGCAAGTTCTACCTCGGTATACTCGCCCCGGATCACCGTACCAAACGGATCTTTCTTGGGAGTGACTTCACAGACAATCATGCGACCGTCATTATAGACTTCGCGGATTAATTCTTTCTTCTTAAGCATGATTGTCCTCCTTGTCATCTGGAGGCTGATCGGTCATTACTGACCATCGAAGCCCATTAATCTCTTTAAAGAAGTGGTCAAAGAAATGCTCGCTCGCCCCATTCCAAGCAAAGCGAACATATTCTTTAATGAGTCGTTTAGCCACTGGATAATCGGCTAACTCAAAAGACCCACAACTCGCTTGTAGAACATTATGTCCATCAGCGATGAGATTATTGATATTATCTCGGTCATCTTCGTCAGCGTGCAGATACATCATCACCTCATCGTCTAACTCCATAATTATTCCCCTTTCAACAGCTCAATTAGCTTGTCTCGTCCTAATTTGGCATCGTATTTAACGCCTCTCGTATCTAATTCATGCTTGATTTCTTGAACGGTGGCACTCTTTGCGACACCATAGGTTTTAATCTTTTCAGCTCGTTTCTTATCCCCTACCCAAAGTTGACCCGGTTCATAACGCGGGCCATTTTGAGTATCAAAGAAGGCTTCTTCCGTCATAAGTACTTCCATGCTCTATCTCTCCTTACTAAGGTACAACTGTTTCGCTGGCTGGGATCTTAATATCATAGATTTGAGCCGCATAGTTATCGATTGGCTTACCATCTCCAAACAAGTCAATTGCTTTAAGAGTCGCACGTTCTATCACGAAGCGTTCTTTCGATTCATAGATACGGTTCGCAGATGATACTGTCGCATCATATTCGCCGTCTACATAAGCAATCAGCTTGTTAACAGGCACTTCATTCGATTCAATAATATGATCTTGTGGAATGAAAGGTAGATTCGTTACAAATACTCCGGCTGCGTTTTGAGTAGTAACACGCCCTACAATATCGAAGTAGTTCTCAGGATTCACAATTAGGTAAACTTTGCCGCGCACTTTACGGTTACGTTTTTCCGTATTTTCTTCTCCTGCTAAATTCGTGTACTTGAATTCATACTTAGACAAGCCTTTCATTAAGGCGGACAACTCGCCAACCATGGTCTGGGCATCTTTAAAAGTTAAAGTGCCTGCTACTTTCTTATCGGGGTATACTCCCTCAACCACGCTACCTTTTAAGTCTTTCATCAAACCGATTGGTTGGTCTTTACCTGTTCCAGAGATGATCGCTTCTTCCCACGCGTCAGCAACTGCTTCTTGTAGGCAAATGCGAACAAAACGATCGATCCAAGTAGGACCTAAATCTAAAGTGTCATTAGAGATAATAAAATAGGCAGTTAAGACATGAAGCGTTGTTGTAGATGCAGCGAAAGAAGCTTCTAATTGCCCTTCAAGATTCTTATGTAGTGGTCCCCAAACGGCTTTACCATGGCGCTTACCAGTAATGATCTTCTGACGTCCTACACCAGGTACAAACTGGATCAAGCGTAACAATGGACGATCTTCTTGGAGATCTTTAAAGACGCGTTCAACGATTGTCTCAGGCATTAATAAGTCATCGAACTTGCCGCCTGATTTCTTCACTTCGTTGTAATAGCGAGTTTCTTCAGAAGTTAAGGTACGGATACCACGATTTTCTAAGATTTGTTTGTCGGTTACATTGCGTAACTCTTGATATTCACGTAAAACTTGCTCATTAGCTTTCTCAGATACATTGAACACGAACTCAGCCATTGCTTTTGCTGATTGTTCTGCCGATGCGTCCTCTTTATTGAATTCATTTAAGAATTGCTCTGTTAACTCGTCAACCGTTAACATTGTTTGTTTTAACTTATCCATTCAATTTAAACTCCTTTATTAAATAATCTTTGTAAATTGTTGCCTTTCGGCTTTTCTTCTTTCAATCCTTCGAATTGAGCTTTCATTGCTTTTAAATCTTCAAGTATCGCTCTAACATCATCACTAATCTCAATTTCAACCATTGCTTGAGCTTTAGGCTTTATCTTAACCTTATCAGCAAAGCCGTCTTTGACTGCTTCTTCAGCGGTCATCCATGTTTCAGCTTTCAAAAGATCTGAAACAAAACTCTTATCAAGGTCAAGTCGTTCAGCATAGATACTGACTAGGCTTGCGTCTAACTTATCCATCATGTCAACCGTCTTTTGAAGATCTGATTTACTTCCGACTGCAAAAGTCCATGCTTCATGAATCATCATCATGGATCCCGTACACATCACAATTTCATCTGCCCCCATCGCAATAATGGAAGCAGCCGAAGCGGCAAGACCAGTCACTTCAACGGTTACTTTGTCTTCGTAACCTTTTAGCATGTTGTAGATTTCGACACCAGCAAAGGCATCGCCACCGCCAGAGTTGAGTTTAATTACAACTTCTCCCGAAGAAGCATCTAACACTTCTTGAATTCGGCTTGGGTAGATATCATCATCACACCAAGCGTATTCGTTGCTTACAACATCTCCCGACAAAACCAATGTAGTTTTGCCTTCTATCACCTCAGCTTTAAACTGAGGTTTGATTTTTGCTCTGAGTTCTTTCCATTTCTTGTCCAACTAATCACCTCCATCAAATTTGCATTGTCCCGTCTTCATCAAGCGGAGCCATATTACGAGTAATAAACCGCTTGGTAGTGACAGGCGTATCTTCCTTTGGTTTACCTAAAATTTCATTAATCATGTCGATTGTCCATACTGCCGACTCCATCATTGTCCGAACGTTCTTAGCCATATCTAGCTCACTATTGTATTGAAGCTGAATCGTATTGTAGTGCAGCTGTTTTGCCTCTTTGATCTCTTTTTGACTGAAATATTTAGCGTTGATTTCAGTCACGATAATCTCCATCAAGGGCTTGATACAAAAAGCAACAAACGCTTCTCTGTGTTGGCTAATATCAGCCAAATCGCCACTAAACAGTAAAGGCGGTACTTGGAGAATATTAGCAACTTGCTTAATATACATGTTCTCAAGATCCCCAATCTCTGTAACAGATCGGCCTAAGAAGGACTGAGACTTTTCTTCGATATCATAGTCCAGTTGCCGAGGAAGGATCGCAACTTGCTCGTTTTCAATCTCGTTCCTAAATCCGTTCAGGTATTTCTTGAAGTCTTTCAGCTGCTCTTCTTGGCTCTTATCAGACCCTTTTAAGAACTTAAACTGAGAGTACAACCTAATTTGTTGTTCCCTCATATGCACGCCAATCATACGCTTGAACAGTTTGGCATATTCATCGTCTAAATTCCGAATAAACTTTTTCAGCTCCGGATTGAAATACTTGAAATGAAAGACCTCCTTAGCTTGGTAAGTCTTCTGCATAGCGAAGTCACCTACCGTGATATCTTTATAGAAGTAGCCTTCCATCTCTTTTAAGCGTTCCACCGAAAAGCTGTCGGCTATATATAACTTACTACCGATCGGAATGACCAGGCATTCCCCTTCAAGGATCAACTTCTTAATGACCTGTTCTCGAAAGTCTACCGCATTCAAATTATCGTTCGCCTTGTAATTCATTCGGTAATTTAAAGTCTCGTCTTTCGAGCTGAAGCTAACTAGGAAACTTGAGGCCGCTATTTTACCAACGACGGTATCAAGAGCTGCTTGCCTTAGATGCGTATCTTTGTAGGTCGAATACAATTCATCCCAGACAGAGACCTTTGCATTTGTTTGAGCTGCAGGTCTCGGTAAAGTAAAAACATTTCGTATATAGTCAATTAACCCAATTTTCATCCACCACCTTTACTTTCAAATCGCCGTAACCCAGGCGTGGGAGATATTGGATCACCTCCGTTTTGCCATTGCGACATCAACAATTTTTAAGGGCATTCCAACACCTCCCATTGTTAATTTGCCTAGTTTACCGACATTCGACAGGTCAAATTCCTAAAAGAAAGAGCCGAGGATAAACTCCTCAGGCTCTTTTTCAATAATCTCGTCAATTCTAAAGAAGGCGTGAAACATCGCCATGAAACCATCAATCTTTCTTCGATTTTCATCTTTTTTATGATATTGCATATTGCCAAAAGGATCCCTCTTGACATAGACATTATTGGTATACCAATTCATCAGCGGATTCTTACCCCAACGGATTCGATGTTCTGCAAAGACCACTTCGATTTTAGGTGCGATTAAGGCTTCAACAGATTTTGTTCGTCTGATAAACTCCACTTCAAAGCCAGCATCTTCAAGAGCCTGTCTGACATATCCCATTCTGAAGGTGTCGCCAACTACTAAATTCAAGTTGTAAAGATCTGCCATCTCAATAATCCAATCAACAATATGATCAATGCCAATGACTGGCTCATCAACTACCGTCAATAAGCCTTGGGCTTCCCATCTAGGAATCTCTTTACTGATCTTGAGTTGATAGTTATCCAAGAATCCTTTTCGGATGAAAGAATGCGTGATCCAGTAATACATCTCATCAATCTTAAAAAGAAGCCCCACGGCAGCAAAGTCTTTAAGGGAAGCAAAGTCCAACCCAATAACAGCGGTTTGACCAGTTAAGTCTGGCAATTCTCGGTTAGCTGCCATGATTTCAGCACGAGTAGCGATAGAGCTTTCTAACTCGACATCGGATATATTCATCCGCTTGGTTAGCCAGGTAGGCTTATCCCGTTCTCCACGTTGAACTTCTCCCCACTGTTTCTTAACCGTTGAGAGTAGCCCTTTAGCGTACTTGCTCATTGGTTCATGGAACATCGGATTAGCTTTTTGCCAACACGATTCATCTTCAACCTCTTCTTTAGTGTCCAGAGTGCATATCCACGGGAACATGTTACTTTTTAACTCCGTATCTTTTAAGATCTCTCGAGCCTTCGCCAATTCTTTATCGTAAACGCCGTCCCGAACATAACCATTTGTGGAAATATAAAAGGTTCTTGGAGGTTGCACTTTACCCAAGCCATCTGTTAACACGGTGATAATGTCGTAAGTTTGGTACTGGTGAATCTCATCAAAGATAACCACGCCGTGAGCAAAGGAGTCCTTAGTATCTGGGTTACTAGTTAAGTACTCTATAGTTGAATAAGTTTCAGTATTGAGTATCTGTGCTAGACCGTTCTTAAATTCTCCAGTCTCTTTATTGGTCAATTCAGAGTTGCGTTTCAGCATATTATGAATTTCCATAAAGGACTTCTTAGCTTGTCGTTCTGAGTTAGCGACTACTGCCGCATGATACTCATTCACCCCATGCAATGAGCTGATAAAGTAGGCTAACAAAACGGAGATTAGTCCGTTCTTGCCTGCCCCCCTTGCCATTGTCCAAAAGAAGACATCGAACACAAGGGTGCTATCGTCAAAGTATAGGAACACAAAACAGATCAGAAACTTCTGAAAGGGCTCGAGCTCAAAAAACCACTTCTCCGCAAATTGGACAAAGTGGTTAATTTGTAACGCATCAAAATGAACATCACTACGACTCAGCACACATCTTTCTAAATACTCAATGAGCTCGATGCGTTCCTTGTTTAATTTTATTTGATTATTTCGCCACTGATTAATATACGCATCGACGTATGGATGAGAAATCATATCAGACTAACTTTCTTCGTTTCGCTATTAATCAGTGCAGGCTTTTGAGG
>OJLW01000505.1_pt1 | contig 18995 bp, 16 predicted proteins | sample 1597021 | NCBI WGS metagenome assembly OJLW01 (sample SAMEA3904676, study PRJEB24821) | metagenome | biome: Builtin; feature: hospital; material: surface | place: USA | collected 2013-06-03
ACGAGATAGCGTAGCGTCTCGTGGGCTCGGAGATGTGTATAAGAGACAGAGCCTTAATACTGTCAACAGAATGATATGCGTTGGCTAATTGTGCATATAACCTTGTTTGTTCTGGACTTAAATTCTTTGAATCAGCCAAATCTTGTGCTTTTACAAACATTGGATTAATAGCTGTTACAAGCAAAGTAGAACACAACAATGTTTTCATCATCTTTTTAGAAATTGCCTTCTTCATTGTTAAAGTCTCCTTGTTCGTTAATGTATTTATGGTTGGACTATCCAATCAGTCCATTTTTATCATCACAACCAATACTTTAACACATTCTTGTTCTGATGTGGTCGTTTTCTTCAATTCGTATAGGTTTTGAAATCTTCAAGAAATATTCTTTAGAAATTCTTTAATAATTAAAAAAACCGTTTAAAGACTAGTTCTTAAACGGTTTTTTCAACTCTTAATTTTCCTGTAATTCAACCAAGGTATAATTCTTCTTTCCGCGACGGACTAAAATATAACGTCCTTCAATCGCATCTTCTTTAGACACCTCATAATCCACATCGGTTATTTTTTGACCGTTCAGTAATATAGCGCCGTTTTCAATAAACTCCCTCGCTTGTCGACGAGAAGAAACAATTCCCGCATCCACTAACCAAACAGCAATATTAGTTGGCTGACCTGAAATACTTGCCTGAGGCATATTTTGAAATCCAGCTTGAATTTGTTTAGCAGTCAAATCTTGAACCTGACCGGTAAATAAAGCTTCAGTAATTTTTTGTGCTTCCGCTAAAGCTTCACTACCATGAACAAACTGAGTAATTTCTTCAGCTAAGCGTTTTTGAGCATGTCTTAAATGAGGCTGACTTTCAACTTCTGCAGCTAATTGGTCAATCTCTTCTTTCGTTAAGAAAGTAAAATATTTCAAATACTTTACAACATCTTCATCTGCTTGGTTAAGCCAGAACTGATAAAACTCATAAGGGGTTGTCTTTTCTGCATCTAACCATACTGTCTGACCTCCAGCTGACTTACCAAACTTCGTACCATCAGCTTTAAGCATTAAGGGAATCGTTAATCCATAGACCTCGGCTTCCGGCCCCTCAACACGTCGAATGAAATCAATTGAAGCTGTAATATTCCCCCATTGATCACTTCCACCGATTTGCAATTGAACTTCATTATTTTTATAAAGATGTAAACAGTCGATCGATTGAAGGATTTGATAGGCAAACTCAGTAAAGGAGATCCCATTATCCAGCCGCGAAGCGACAACGTCCTTCGCTAACATCGTATTAACATTAAAATGTTTACCATAGTCCCTTAAAAAATCTAAAGCCGATAATTGACTTAACCAATCATTATTATTCACAATTTGGAAGGAATTCTCACTCGTGTCGCCTTTAAGAAACAATTTTTCCATTTGTTGTGTTAATTTTTCAGCGTTTTTACGAACAACATCCATTGTTTGAAGCGTCCGTTCACTCGTTCGACCAGAAGGGTCACCAATCGAACCAGTGGCTCCACCAATAACTACAACCGGATGATACCCTTGAAGCTGAAATCTTTTCAAAACCATAAATGGAATCAAATGTCCAATATGCATTGAATCTCCCGTAGGATCTACGCCACAGTATAAATGAATCGCTTTTTTCGCTAATAAATCCGCTAATCCCTTTGCATCAGTTTGTTGATTGACCGCTCCGCGCCATTCTAGCTCTTCAATAATCGACATTATGTTCTCCTTCTATACTTGATTTTTCTTTAGTTAAAACATTATAGCAAATCTTAATTATTTTTTCCAATCACTCACGCGCCACATTTGCCCATCTAATCGCTGTTGATAATCTTCCAATCTTTTTTTCTGTTCTTTGTATAACAATCCAGCATTTTTAAGAATGGCTTGCGTTGGGTAATCCTTAGCCTTTTGAATCCATTGTACCATGGCTTCTTCATACTCCCACTTTTCCATTTCTGGTTACCACTCCATTTCTTCAAAAAAATGCAACTCTTCTTTTTGTTCATTTAGCTTCTCTAAAAATTGGTCAAACAGCCATTGATCAACATCGGAAAGATCTAACTTTAAATTATTTACTAGCTTAATAATATATTCTTGCCGAGCTTTAAAATCATGCACTTTTCCTTCATTAAGATACAACGAATAATCAATCATTAGCTCCAACCTTTCTGACTCCGTTAAATAATGATATTGAAAGATTGAAAAAGGTGAAAATGTTTTTAAATCAAAATAATTAGCCCAAGCGTAATAAGGTGCCAACATCGAAGAAAGGGTAATTTTTTGCCGTCCATAAAATTGATAATCATCCGACTGACTCCCAGCAACCGTAATGATCCCCAAAGGATGTCCTTGTAATCGTTGATGTAAGCGTCGATTTAACTTATCTTGACTAAAAACTTGATCCAACCATACCTTTAAGATGAAGGGAGCTTGGTACCAATAAATAGGAAATTGCAAAAAGAGTTGGTCGTAGGATAAGATACGGTCTATTTCTTGATCCGAATCAAAATCTCCTTTATTTTTCCATTGATCATACAGATCCACATACTCAACTTCTGCCAAAGAACGACCGCTCTCGATTAAAAATTGTTGACTACCTGATTCTGCTAATTGATCATGAGCAATTAAGACTAAACTAGTCATCATTGTTTGACTCCTTTTCCTCACTGGTGCTATTTTGATGTGGCAAGCGAATAGTAAAGGTCGTACCCTCCCCTTCTTCACTCTCCACTTCAATTTTTCCTTCATGAGCTTCGACTAATGACTGAACTACCGCTAAACCAATCCCTGATTCGCCAAACTTGGTACTTTTACGCGAAACATCTACTTTATAAAATCTTTCCCAAATTAATTTAATCTTTTCAGCTTCAATCCCGATCCCATGGTCTTTAACTTGAATCATCGATCCTTCGTCCTCCATAGACCCTATAATTTCAATGTCACTGTCACTAGAAAATTGAATGGCATTATTTACTAAATTAATGAGTATTTGCAAAAGGCGATCATAATCTGCCCATATAATCAGATCATCGCTAGCCTGAATAACAATGCGATCATTTTTATCATCTGCCTTCGTCTGCATTTGTGTTTTCAAATGTTCAAACAAAGTCTTACCCTTAATGGCTGTTTTTTTAAGCACGATCTGCCGACTTCGTATCTTTTCATAATCCAAATTTTCATTCACAAGCCGGGTCAAACGTTTTGTTTCCGACTGAATCAATTCCAAGGAACGTGCTTTTTGACTCTCAGGAATCATATCGTACTGTAAGCCTTCCAAGAGACCAGACATGGTAGTCAACGGGGTCCGCATTTCATGAGCAGCATCCATCATAAATTGCCGTCTTAGACTTTCCTGCCGCTTAATTTCTGCTTGATACTCCACCAACGAATCAGCCATTAATTGAAAATCGCGTGCTAAATCCGCAAACTCATCTTTTCCTTCCGTATTTACCTCCACTTGATAGTGCCCAGCAGCAATCTCTTGTGTCGCTTTTTGTAAATGCTTCAGTTTTTTAGTTTGGTAAAGAGAATACACAATACTTATTAATACTCCCACAAAACTCGCCACTAAATAAGAGATAAAAATCTGTCGCTGCATGGTTGAAACTTGGACTTCCAAATCTTCTAAAGGAGCTCCTAAAGAAATAAAGCCCGAAGGAAATCCTGCAACTTGGTTCTCCTCTAACGGAATATACACTGTGGCCATTTGTTCCTGAGTTGATGGATTCACTAGTCGTTGTGAGAACCTAAGTCCGATACTTCGACCATTCGCAATTTGATCCAGGTCACTCTGACTCAGTTTTGAGGAAAAACGTTGATCGTAAGTAGGATAGATTATCCGCCCATCCGATAGATACACTTGGATCATTATCTTCTCACTTGCTAGCAATTGCGAAGCGATAACCAGATCATTGCGTGAAAAAGCATTATTAACAATATTTTCACCATATAGCAGTAATTGATTCTCCCGTTCATTATAGATATGTTTTTCCATATAATGCGAGATCCCGTAAGCAGAGATCGATAAGGCTGTTAACAAAACCACGAAAAAGACAATGATCTGTTGCCACAAGAACTTCATAGTTTATTCCCCATCATGCTCGTCAAATTTATATCCCACACCCCAAACGGTTTGAATTAACTGAGGCCCATAATTTTCAAGTTTTTGTCTTAATTTTTTAATATGAGCGTCAACCGTCCGTTCATCACCATAAAAAGGGTCTTCCCAAATGCTTTTTAAAAGCTGCTCCCGGGTAAAGACACGCTTTGGATGCTTAGCAAACATAACCAATAACTCAAATTCCTTAGGCGTTAAATTTTCAACAAGTTGCTCATTATAATAAGCCTCACGTGTTGTGGTATTAATTTTGACGGTATCGGTCTGAATATTAAATTGATCCTCTTCTTGAGTTGGATGATCCTTCATTGAAATATGAGCACGGCGGTGAAGTGCCTTCATACGAGCTAGTAAAGTTAGCGGACTAAATGGCTTAGTCACATAATCATCTGCTCCCATCTCTAAACCAATAACCTGATCCGACTCAGAATCTTGTGCTGTCAACATAATAATCGGTGTTTCTTTTGAGATTTCACGCATTTTTCGACAAATTGTCATCCCATCCATAGAAGGCAAGTTTAAATCCAAAATTACTAGATCCCATATTTCAGGATCCGCTTGATAGGCATCAAAACCTTCTTTTCCATCTCCATAAAAGCTAGCTTCGAATGCTTCTTTTTCAAAAAACATTCCCATCATTTCACACACTGAACTATTATCTTCAATCATCAATATCTTCATTATTCTCATTCCTTTCTTTGGCTAGCCTTAAACCTTCCAACCTCATTATACCTTAAAACCCCCTAAATCACATCGCAATCATAAAAAAAAAGAACCTATGACCCTCTCGCCATAAGTTCTTCAAATTAGTATATTAAACTTTTCCGTTTATAACGTGGACTCTTCTTTCAATTGATCAATCACTTGATCGACCATTTCTCTTGCAATCTGCATACTTTCCTGGGTCTCGTCATCTGACTCTGACCCACCATTCTTAAAACTTTGATCTTCTTTACTCTTAGCCGACGGCCGATCCAATAACTCAATTTCTTGGGCATGACATTCAATCACATAAACCGACTTATTATCTTTATCCTGATACTTTCGACTTTGCATCATACCAGAAATGGCGATACGTTGCCCCTTACAAGCAAACTTATGCAACATCGTCGCTAAGCCATTCCAAGCCACAAATGGAATAAAATCGGTAATAGTCTCCCCATTACGATCACGATAGGTCCTCGGAATAGCTAACGCATTATTGACCACTTTAGAATTTTCACCAGCGGATTTTATTTCAATATCTCGGCAAATTCGGCCGACAAAAACTATCTGGTTCATCGATATCCTCCTTAATCATTACTAATAACTAGATAGTTTATCAGCCATCGTTTGCGCTATTCATTTTGAATTTGCTCTGCAATTTGAATAATCTTCCTTAAGCGGTGATTAACACCTGATTTAGATATCGGGCCTCCTGGCACTTGATGACCTAATTCCTTTAAGCTTAAATCAGGATTTTCAAGTCGGAATTCTGCTATTTGTCTTAGTTTTTCGGGTAATACCTGAAGCCCTTTGGTCGATTGAATCAACTTAATCGCTTCAACTTGCTTTTGTGAAGCATCAATTACTTTATTAAGATTAGCATTCTCACAGTTAACCAGTCGATTCACTGAGTTACGCATATCTCTAACAATTCGTATATCTTCAAACGCTAACATTCCCCTTGTAGCACCAATCACAGCAAGAAAATCAGCAATCTTTTCCGCTTCTTTAATATAGACAATATAGCCTCGTCGGCGTTTTGTTATTTTGGCATTCAAAGAAAAATCATTCATCATCTTACACAAAGAATCGCTATGATCTTCATAATTGGAGTAAATCTCAAGATGATAAGAATTAGCAGTGGGCGTATTAACCGACCCCCCTGCTAAAAATGCTCCTCTTAAATAAGACCGTTTCTTTTGTTCATCCAACATTAACTTTGATGAAACATCCGTCTGGATTTCTCCTTGATCCCAGATTTCTAATTCATTCAGAAGGTCTAAAACCCCCTGACGAAAACGTACGATATAAACATTATTCTTCTTTAGCTTCATCTTCCGTCTAACAATTAATTCGCCTTCATTAGAAAATTGATCTTTAATCAAAGTATAAATTCGTCGAGCAATCGCTGCGTTTTCGCTTTGAACATCTAAGATCAACCGCTGCCTTTGTATATTGAGCAAGCCGTTCATCCGAATCAAAGCCGCTAATTCTGCTTTAGCATGCTCATGGTGCACTTCAAGCAGGGTACATTCTTTTTTTATATCTGAAGCAAACGTCATTTGATCGCTCCTTATTCTCACTCTGGCTCATTAATAAGAAGCCCGAGTTAAATGATTTTTGGCATTTAACTTACTAGTTTCTAATAGATAACTTAATTCCTGAACAACTTTATTAGTATCATGGTAGGCGCCTCCCTGGGTCATATTCAAAAACTCACTTGAAATGACCCGACAACCTTGTTGCCGCAACGCCTCAAAATCGTGCTTAACTTGTAATAAATACTCTTCATTGGGTTGGTTTTTAATATATTCTTCAGGTACTGGGGTCGTATTAACCAACACTGTATCAATAAAGTTAGCCTTTAAATGCTTATGCAAGACCGCAACATGATCTGCGTCGGTAAAGTTTTCTGTTTCTCCTAATTGAGTCATAATATTGCATATATAGACAACCTGAGCGGGACTTTCTTTAATAGCTTCCCCTATCTCTTCAATCATCAAGTTAGGCAAGATCGATGTATATAAACTACCCGGGCCTAACACTACCAAGTCCGCCGTCATGATTGCTTCTACAACATGATCCGAAGCTTTGATCGCTCGATGACCACTTAAGGTCGTGACATTAACTTCTTCTATTTTTTTTCGATGCTGAGCAATTTTAGATTCACCAACTGCAATTGATCCATCCTCAAACAAAGCATTCAAAATCAAAGGCTCCTCAGCCGCAGGATAGATATGCCCTTGGATTTTCATGTATTTTGACAAAACATCAATGGATTCACTCAAAGATCCCGACATCTCTTTCAATGCCGCAATCAGTAGATTACCTATAGCATGTCCCGCTAAAAAGTCATCATCTGTATTAAAGCGATACTGAAAAAGCTCCAATAAGATCGGATCCATTTGCGACAACGCCACCATACAATTACGAATATCTCCCGGTGGAACCACATTCACATAATCTCGAATAATCCCTGAGGATCCACCATCATCAGCGACCGTCACAATAGCCGTAATATGGGCATCTAATTTTTTTAGTCCTTTTAGAATAACTGGTAGCCCAGTGCCGCCCCCAATAACAGCTACTTTAAATCGCCCTTTATTAATTTGATCCATTAGCCTCTACCTTCTTAATTACTTGTTGTTGATTGCGATCCTTATCTCGATGAGAAACTTTAACCATATATTTTTGACGAATTAAATCTTCGCCTAGACGCTCCGCCATCGCTGCAGATCGGTGTTGTCCTCCCGTACATCCCACCGCAATTGTTAACTGACTTTTACCTTCTCGCTTATAATAAGGCAGGCAATAATTTATCAAATCTATCCATTTTTGGTAAAAAGTTTCTGTCTCGGGTTGATTCATCACATAATCATAGACCGGACGATCCAAGCCGGTTAATGTTTTTAAGTCATCAACATAGTAAGGATTTGGTAAGAAGCGAACGTCCATCACCAAATCCGCATCAATCGGCAGTCCATATTTAAAGCCAAAAGAAATCACATTCACGACAAATTGTGACCGATCTTCCGCTGAAAAATGAGACATAATCTTTGCCCTTAATTCTCGTGGCTTCATCTTAGAAGTATCGATAATCCACTGAGAACGCCCACGAATTGACGCTAATAAAGCCCGCTCTTTCTGGATCGCTGCCAAAGTAGCCTCGTGCGTCCCTTGAGATAAGGGGTGACTTCTTCTACTCTCTTTATACCGGGCAACTAGAGTTTTATCATCTGCTTCCAAAAATAAAATCTGACTAGTCACAGCCTGGTCTCCATCCATTTGAGACATCACCGAAGTCAATTCATCAAAGAATTCCCGCGTTCTTAAGTCAATAACCAAAGCAATTTTCGTAATTTTCCCAGTTTCCTGCATCAAACGCCAAAAAGTAGGCAGCAATTTTGGTGGCATATTATCAATACAATAGTAACCCAAATCTTCCAAAGACTGCACGGCTACAGTTTTCCCTGCTCCACTCATCCCGGTGATAATTACTAGCTCTAAACCTTCTGACATAACCGATCCTCATTTCTATCATTTAGCTTTCAACAACGCCTCTTTTGAATTTAGACTTGCAAAAGAGTACGTGCTGCTCCTTTTAACTGTTCCGCCTTCATCATTGCCTCTTCTTTATTTTTATCTACTACACCTAAATAAAGCTTTATTTTAGGCTCTGTCCCACTAGGCCTTAAAGCAAACCAGGCAGTAGGTGTCAAACGGTACTTAAGAACATCTGACTTAGGATAAACTAACGGTATTTGATGCCCATCTTCACAAGAACGGATACCCGATAGGCAATCAATCGTTTCAATCACTTTAAAATCAGCTAATTCTTTAAGTGCCATTTCTCTCAATTGTGTCATCATTCTCTTCATTTGATCACGTCCACCTAAACCTGGATAATCAAACGAAAGGGTCTCTTCATAGTAATAACCATAACGCTGATAGATTTGTTCTAAAACCTCTGATAAACTGTGACCTTGTTGCTTATGATACACCGTTAATTCTGAAATAAATACCAAAGCTTGGATAGCATCTTTATCTCTAGCGAAAGTTTTTAATAAATAACCATAGCTTTCTTCAAATCCCATCAAAAAGGAATGCGACTGATTCTGTTCATACTGCTTAATTTTTTCGCCGATATACTTAAAGCCGGTTAAAACCTCGACTAATTCTACTTGGTACTCCCTCGTTAAGCATTCTACTAAGTCCGTGGAGACAATTGATTTTATAACTACACCATCACTTGGTAAATCTCCAGATTGAGACTTAATCGTGAGCAAATAATCCAGCATCAAAACAGCAATCTGATTCCCTGTCAATAACTGAAATGTGCCCGTCTCATTACGAATCATCGCCCCTAAACGGTCTGCATCCGGATCAGTCGCCAATATAACATCCGCATCAATAGCCTGTCCTAACTGTTCAGCCATATCAAAAGCCGCCGGAGATTCGGGGTTAGGATACTTCACGGTTGGAAAATCACCATCAGCTTGCGCCTGGTCTTCCACAACATGAACTTGTGAAAATCCCGCTTGATGTAGAGCCTTCAGTCCCAAATACAAACCTGCTCCATGTAATGGTGTATAAACTATTTTTACTTGATCACCCATATGATCAATCAATTCTTTTTGCAAAGTAACGGTCCTCATTTGATCCAAATAAGCCTGATCTAATCGATCAGAAATGATCTCAATTTGACCCGAACCCAGTAATGTTGTCTTATCTCCAAAGGGAATGGTTAAAATATCTTGAACGGCAGCTACCGATTGGCTTAATCGGTCCGCTAGAGCAGGAGGCATTTGCCCACCATCTTCACCATAAACCTTATATCCATTATATTCTGATGGATTGTGACTAGCTGTAATCATAATACCTGCATAGGCTTTTAAATGACGTACCGAAAAAGATAAGACCGGAGTAGGACGCAAAGACTCAAACAAATAGGCTTTAATTCCATGATACCCTAATACCAAGGCTGCTTGCATTGCAAATTCACTGGATTGATGACGAGAATCATAAGCGATAACCACGCCGCGTTCCATAGCTTCCTTACCTTGCTCTTCAATTAAACGCGCCAAACCTTCTGTTGCCTGACGAACAGTATATACGTTCATCCGATTCAAGCCAGCCCCCATTATGCCACGCATTCCTGCAGTACCGAATGATAAATAGCTTGAAAAAGCATCCTCAGCCTGCATAGGGGTAAGCCCCTCTAAATTCGCTCTAAGCTGCTCATCTAATTGTCCATATTCCTTCCACCGTTGATATTCTATACGCCAGTCCATTACAATCCCACCTTTCTATTATCGATTAACTTATTTGTTAGCACCCATATCTTGAAGATATAAATAAGCTTGATGACCTGCTCGACTTCCATCGCCTACAGCTGTAGCGATTTGACGCAAAGTGTTTTGACGCACATCACCCACCGCAAAAACACCAGGAATTGAGGTCTCCATCCGCTCATTGGTTATAATCCAACCCTCTTCATCACAAATCCCTAATGATGTAACGAGTGATGTGTTCGGAACCAACCCTATATAAATAAATACACCCTGACAAGATACAAGACTTTCTTTTTGATCCTTTAAAGACTTTATGCGAACCGCTTCAACCGCTTGATCTCCAACAACTTCTTCCACGACACTATCCCAAATAAAATCAATCTTTGGATGATTAAATGCCCGATCTTGCAATAACTTTTGTGCACGCAATTGATCTCGCCGATGAATAATAGTTACTTTAGAAGCAAACTGGGTTAAATAAGTCGCTTCTTCAACTGCCGAATCGCCACCGCCTACAACAACTAGCTCTTTATCACGGAAGAAGAAACCATCGCAAACTGCACAATAAGATACACCTTTCCCATTGAGTCGCGTTTCACTATCTAGTCCTAATTTTCGATGTTGGCAACCAGTAGCCAAAATAAGCACCTTACTAATAAAACACTTATCGGAGGTATACACCAACTTAGCCTCTCCCTCAATATCAATTTTGGTTACTTGCCCCATCACGTGGTCTACACCAAACACCATAGCACTTTGATACATTTTTTCAGCTAATTCCGGACCAGAAATTAATGGATAACCCAGATAATTCTCAACATCTGCGGTATTATTCACTTCTCCTCCCGGTAAACCTTGTTCAATCATGACTGTTTTTAAATTAGCCCTCGAAGCATATAGGGCAGCTGTTAACCCAGCGGGTCCTGCTCCAACGATCACAACATCCACATGTTCTTTTACTAGTGCTTCCTTTGCCATTACGATCATTCTCCCTTCACTTGATTTTTCGCCCATTCTTCTTGGTGTGACGCCAAAGAAGCTTCTTGTTTTCCAGGTCGACCCATTAAATCTTGGATAACCGTTTTTAGTGAGGCCCCTTCATACAAAATTTGATATAAACCCGCTGTAATTGGCATATCCACTTGATATTCTTGACTCAACTCATAAGCTGCCTTGGTTGTAAAGATTCCTTCAACAACCATATGAACTCGCTGCTCTACTTCTTCGACATTATAACCCTGAGCTAACAGATTCCCTGCTTGCCAATTTCTGGAATGAACGCTGGTACAAGTTACAATTAAATCACCAACCCCGCTCAAGCCCGAAAATGTTAAAACATCTGCACCCATCTTTATCCCTAAACGGGTTATTTCTGCTAAGCCCCGTGTAATTAATGCCGCTTTCGCATTATCTCCATAATCTAACCCATGTAAAATTCCAGAGGCCAGCGCAATAATATTTTTTAGAGCTGCTCCCATCTCAACACCAATCACATCCGTATTCGTGTAGACTCTAAAATAATCATTCATAAACAAAGTTTGAATTTTTTGCGCAGCCTCTAAGGAAGTGGACGCTGCTGTAATTGTTGTAATATCTTCTTTCGCCACTTCCTCAGCATGACTAGGACCCGAAAGAACCACAATCGCTTGATATAATTCCCGAGGAATCGTTGCTTCAATCACTTGAGAGATTCTTAAATGGCTTCCCTGCTCCAGCCCCTTACTAACATGCATAATAATAGGACATACTTTAGATCTGCTTAAAATAGGGACAATTGATTCAGCTACTTTACGAATAGCCTTTGTTGGCACTGCAAACACAAGCAATTCACAAGCTGCTACAGCTTTCTCTAAATCATTCGTTGCCTTTATGATGGGGGCAAGTTTAAGCCCTGGTAAATAGGAAGAATTTTGATGTTGGTCATTTATTTCTTTAATAACATCTTGCTCAATCCCCCACATTTGAACATTAACCTGATTGTCGGCTAGTACTTTTGCTAAGGCTGTTCCCCATGAGCCTGTTCCTAAAATTGTTACTTTCATATTCTCATTCCTTTTTTACATTATATTACTGTCTGAATAATAAGGGATATTCGAATTTTTTCTACGCAGAATACCGAGCATTATACCTCCAACCACCATTAAAATGGAGACAACTTGAGAGATTCTAAAGCCAGCAAAATACAAACTATCACTTCTCAATCCTTCTATAAATGATCGTCCGATTCCATACCAGATCAAATAAAAACAAGTCATTTCTCCAAGTTTTAAATGCTGATTCATCCGACGCAAACAAAGTAAGATTAATCCGCCAAATAGGTTCCATAAAGATTCATATAAAAAAGTTGGCTCTCGATAAGCTCCTTCAATCCATAAGTGCTCAATCATGAACTGTGGCAAGTGAAGAGATTTTAAACTAGTCAGATCAACAATTCGTCCATAAGCTTCTTGATTAATAAAGTTACCCCAACGGCCAATACTTTGAGCAAACATTAATGAAGGAACCGCCATGTCTAACCATAAAAATACAGGTTGTTGGTAACGTCTAGCAAAACAATATAAAACAATGCCTCCGGCGATCACACCCCCATAAATCGCTAAGCCTCCTTGCCAAATAAAAAGAATGCTTAATGGATCTGACTGATAGGCTTCCCAAGAAAAAAGAACATAATACAAACGTGCCCCTATAAAACCAATAATAATCGCCCAAAACATCAAATCAAAAGCTTGGTCTTCATCCATTCCCTTACGACGAACTTCCCTCATAAATAGACTGTAAGCAATAGCCATTCCCAGTCCAATAAGTAACCCGTACCAACGAACTGGCCAAGATCCAATTCTAAAGGCAACTGGATCAATTTTTGCAAAAAACATGATCAACCCTCTTCTATCCCTCACGATTTGCTCGTATCAGCGCATCTAATTTTTGATTAAAACTTTCTGTTGCATCATAGCCCATCTGAGTGGCTCTGAAATTCATCGCCGCTGCTTCAATGATCGCTGCTAAATTTCGCCCGCTTTTTACAGGAATACGAATTCTTGGTATTTGAACATCAAAAATACGTTCATATTCTTGTTTGGATCCTAAACGATCATATTCAATCTGCCCATCATCTAGCACCATTTCAATAATCAATTCCAGACTCTTAGAACGTACGATCGCTGAAACACCATATAGACTCATCACATCGACAATACCTAGACCACGAATCTCTAATAAATTCTGCAAAATTTCTGGAGCCTCTCCGATCAAGGTTAGTTCATCAATCATATAAAATTCAACCCGATCATCTGCAATCAAGCGATGTCCCCTTTGTATTAATTCTAAAGCGGTTTCTGACTTACCAACACCCGAAGTTCCGGTAATTAATACACCCATCCCAAAAACCTCTAAAAAAACACCATGCTTCGAAAAACGTTCCGCCAATCTTCCTTCTAGATAATTAGTTAGATTAGCCAACACACGTGATGTCTTAGAACGAGCAGATAGGACAGGAACCTTCATTTCGTTTGAAACTAAAGCTAATTCAGCAGGGACAACGATCCCTCTTGCAATCACGATCGCAGGCGTATCATGACGACAAATTAATCGAAATTTTTCAATCCGCTCTTGACTTGATTGCGCTTGAAGATAAGCAATTTCTGTTCGTCCGATTAATTGAATACGCTCGCTCGGATAGTAATCCTTAAATCCAGCCAAAATTAACCCCGGCCTTGATACTTCAGAGGAGATAATCTGTCGATTCATAAACTCGGCACCAGCTACCAACTTAACATCCAAGGTGTCAACGAGCTCCTCTACCGTTACATATTTATTCACAAGGATCCCTCCAATTAATTTCCTGGCTAAATGGTATCATAATCCGAATCTAATAACTAGTTATAAACAAAGGAAGGCTGAGATATTAATACCTCAGCCTCCCTAAACTATACCATTTTAATGATAAAATGAATCTTTTCTAAGCCCTTAAAGCGACAAGATTCTCAGCAAAATTAAGAGCAATACGCTCAATAATACTTGCTATTTATTATGAATCGACACTACGTCTCAACCTTGATTATTCTTAAATAGATACTGTAAAGTAAGGCTTAAAAATCACTCCACATATCTTCCTCGTCCTCCGGTGTAACATCTTCTCTATTAGATTCATCAAAACGATGACGAGATTGATATCGTCCAACATTTTGATAATCTGTAGGTATGATGAAGGCCAAAATCAAATACAACAGTAATCCACTCCCACCGGTAAAGAATGCGAAAATAAAGAGGATGCGAAAAATTATTGGATCAATATTAAAGTATTCGCCTAAGCCCCCACAAACACCTAAAAAGCGTTTGTTTGTTGATGATAATGTTAAAGTCTTTTTATGTGCCATAGAAATTCCTCCTTATTATTCCCTATCTTTTAAATATATATCACCCATGGTTAAAGTCACTTCAATTTCTAATACGTCCTCGTCATCTTGTCTCCGACTCACTTGCATATGCTTGCGGTTCGAAGAAATAACTTGAAACTGATTCAAGCGATGATGAATATCACCGGTCGTAGTTGATAAATTTGCCTGAAAAGCTTGTTGTTCGGGAAAACTGATTTTAACATCTCCGCGAACACCCGTAATATTAATCGGATCATTCGACCTATTTCTCTTAGTTAAGTAGACATCTCCATTAACGGAATTAACGTTTAACTGATGAACATCACCATCTAATCTAATATCACCATTCACATTTTCAACTTTTACATCCTGGACTAATGAATCCTTAATCAATATGTCACCATTAAGTAATTCCACATCTAACTTATCGACTTCGATGCCTTTAATATCTACATCCCCTAGCTTACTTTCTATCGTCAGATCCGATGTATTTAATTCGTATGCACTAATATCCCCACGCATCGCCACAAGATGGACCTCCTGGGATTCGAACGCTTTAAGATTCAAATCACCATTCAAAGATACCACTTGGATAGCTTCATACATTTTATTTGGAAGCCATAGCTGCATATCCATTGTTAATTGAGGTTTCTTAGTCGCAACCTTTAATGTTTGATCTTGCAATTCAATCGTAGCCAATTCTAATATTTGATTAAGATCAACATCTTGAACATCTCCTTGATAAAGAAAATGGCTGTCCAACCTAACTTGATCACCCTCATAACTTAATACATCAACATCTCCCATTAATACATCAATGTCGATCGACTTAATTGTATCTAACTCGTACACAAATTCATGATCAATCTTTTGAGCTGATGACCAAGAAAAATTCACTAATGGCTCATTATTAAATTTCAAGTCCTTTAACTTAGCTTTCACAAAGTCAGACACCTGTTTACCAATCCGTCCGCCCTCTCGACCAGCTTCCTCACTGAATAAAATAGCTTTTTCCGTAAAAGAATCAGCGGACTGCTTCACTTTTTCGGCAAAAGGGCGTCCATCAGTATGACTGTCGCCTGATTTATCCGTTTTAAAATTAGCTTGATCTTCTAGAGCCAAATCGATTTTTGCTTTCACCGCTTCTATTTGTCGGTTCAAGTTAGTTTCTTTTTCATTAAGCTCAGACCGATTTTGTAATTGATCCTCTGTTAGATTCTCAATCTCCTGAAGTACTTCATACTCTCGTAGGCGTTGCTGAACAACGATCAAATCATTATTTAAACCTTGTAAAATCTCTTGATAATGAGACACCTGATCGACTAATTCCTCAAAATCTACTGGATCTTCCTGTGCCGTTGCTGGTTCTTCTCCCCTTATTTCTTCTGTGCGGGATGAAGCACTCCTTTCTTTAACTTTATCCAATGACTGGTTCAAATCCTTAAAAGCTTTTCTTCCAACATCTCCCACTTCTTCAGCGAGTGAAGTGCTTGTACGGACCACTCTGTCAAGTAAGGTTCCGATCTTGCCACTTAATTCATTAATGTCTCTTTTACTTGTTTGGTTAAAGGTTGTCTTCTTACTTTCTGTGTTAATACTATCTTTTTCGTAACCACCCGCTTCTAAAAGACGTAATGCTTCATCCATACTAATGATATTATTACGAACCAATTCAATGATACGTTCTTTTTCATTCATTTTACTACCTCCTCAACCGATACTTGTTCCTTATGGTTCTAATTATGACACGATTCTTCTTCCATATCCTAGGTCTTCAGGCTGATTTTAATAAAAACCATCCACCACTTTTAAAATAAGCAATGGATGGTTTCAATGATTTTTTCATATAGCTATATTTCAGCTGGTAACTTAATGACTATCACTTAAAATTTTGGCTAAATATTGCCCCGTATAACTATTTTTATTTTTAGCCACTTCCTCTGGTGTTCCATAAGCGATCAGCTCCCCTCCCTTATCGCCACCTTCGGGTCCCAAGTCAATCAAATAATCAGCCGTTTTGATGACATCAAGATTGTGTTCAATAACAACAACAGTATTTCCCGCTTCCACTAGACGGTCCAAAACTGACAATAATTTACGAATGTCATGAGCATGAAGGCCGGTTGTTGGCTCATCAAGGATATAAAGTGTCTTACCTGAAGAAACTCGATGCAATTCAGAGGCTAACTTCATCCGTTGAGCTTCTCCACCAGACAAAGTCGTTGCCGATTGTCCTAATCGAACATAACCTAAACCAACATCCTGAAGTGTTTGCAGTTTTCTGGCAATTTTAGAGTGAACACTAAAGAATTTAAGGGCTTCATCTACCGTCATATCTAATACTTCTGCGATATTTTTACCCTTGTATTTTATCTCTAAGGTCTCAGAATTATATCTAGCACCTTGACAGACTTCACATGGGACATATACATCCGGTAAAAAGTGCATCTCGATCTTAGTGATACCACCACCTTGACAAGCTTCACACCGTCCTCCCTTCACATTAAAAGAAAAACGTCCTTTATCATAACCACGCATCTTAGCATCATTAGTTTGTGCATAAAGTTCACGTATGTCATCAAAAACAGAAGTGTAAGTTGCGGGATTTGATCGAGGTGTCCGTCCAATCGGACTTTGATCGATATCAATCACTTTTTCCAAATCTTCATAGCCTGATATTTCTTTAAAGCTACCCGGTCTTTCTTGAGTCGACGTTAGACGCTTCGCTAAAGCAATTTTCAAAATACGATTAACCAAGCTGGACTTACCGGATCCCGAAACACCCGTCACACAAGTCAACCGCCCTATCGGAAAATCTACAGTGAGGTTTTTTAAATTGTTTTCATTCGCCCCGGTAATTCGAATCCACCCCAAATCCTCATTCCGCCGTGATTCAGGTACTTCTATTTTTTCCTCTCCTCGTAAATACTTACCCGTTAATGATTTTTTATTGGCCATCACTTGCTTAGGAGTTCCTGCTGCTGTGACATAACCGCCATTTTCACCTGCTCCAGGACCAATATCAATCAGATAGTCCGACTGTCGCATTGTATCTTCATCATGCTCTACTACAATCAAAGTATTTCCTAAATCTCGCATTTGTACCAAAGAATGAATCAATCGATCATTATCTCTTTGATGTAAGCCGATTGAAGGTTCATCCAAAATATAAAGAACCCCACTTAACTGAGAGCCAATTTGTGTGGCCAAGCGAATCCGCTGAGCTTCCCCGCCGGACAAGGATCCTGCTATTCGATCAAGTGTCAAATATTCTAAACCAACATCATTCAAAAAACTTAAACGATCAGAAATTTCTTTAACAATGGGTTTTGCGATAAGCTGATCATGTTCAGAAAAATCTAAACTTTGAATAAAGGCAATCGCCTTTTCAATCGAAAGTTCATCAACTTGTGCGATATTATGCTGCTGAATTTGAACTGATAGTGCTTTTTGATTCAAGCGCTGCCCTTTACAAGTCGGACATACTAATTCATGCATATAATTTCTTAAAACATCGCGCATACTCTCTGAAGCCGTTTCTTGATACCTGCGTTCAATATTATTAAAGACTCCCTCAAAAATATGATCTGCTGTTTTTTTACGATTTCCCCTATAACTCGTAAAGGAAAATTTAAATACATGAGCAGGATCACCATATTTTAACACTTCTTGATGTTGAGCTGGCAAATCTTGATAAGGTATCTCCATGTCGATCCCATAACTTTCTGCAAATTGCTCTAACATAGAGGCATAATAGCCCGATCCCTTTTTCCCCCAGGGAGCAAACGCTCCTTGACTTAGAGTTAAACTTGGATCAGGGATAATCAATTCCTCATCCGGGGTTAATCGAGACCCTATCCCATCACAAGCTGGGCAAGCCCCAAAAGGTGCGTTAAAAGAAAAAAGTCGTGGCTCCAATTCATCAATTGAAAAATCACAAAATGGACAAGCATAATGTTCATTAAAATAGAGCGGTTCATCACCTATTACATCAACAATCACATACCCATCCGAATAACGAACCGCTGTTTCAACAGAATCAAATAACCGAGATCGAATCCCCTCTTTAATAACTATCCGATCTACCACAACGTCAACAGTGTGTTTTTTGTTCTTATCCAACTCAGGAACTTCTGTTAAATCATAGATTACCCCATCAATACGAACTCGAACATATCCTTCCTTGGCAATATTTTCGAGCTCTTTTTTATGTTGCCCTTTTTTATCTCTAATTCTTGGAGATAAAATCTGAACTTTACTGCGCTCTGGCAACTCAAGGATCCGATCTACCATTTGTTCAACCGATTGTTTTTCAATAGGAACATGGTGATGTGGACAATAAGGTGTCCCTACTCGGGCAAAAAGCAACCGCAAAAAATCATTAATTTCTGTAGCAGTTCCTACAGTCGATCGTGGATTTTGAGAAGTTGTTTTTTGATCAATTGCAATGGCTGGAGTAAGTCCATTTATCTTATCAACATCCGGTTTTCCAGCC
>OJLW01000513.1_pt1 | contig 18848 bp, 18 predicted proteins | sample 1597021 | NCBI WGS metagenome assembly OJLW01 (sample SAMEA3904676, study PRJEB24821) | metagenome | biome: Builtin; feature: hospital; material: surface | place: USA | collected 2013-06-03
ATAGCGTAGCGTCTCGTGGGCTCGGAGATGTGTATAAGAGACAGTTATATAATAGAAGATGAATTTGAAGTAACAGATCCATATTCATATTCGGCATCAATAAATTCACTTTATTCAGCTGTGGTTGATTTAAAAGAAACAGATCCCGAAGGATTTAGAAATCTTGATATACCAAATATTGAAGAAAATGATGCTATCATTTATGAGATGAGCATAAAAAACTATACAGCAGATAAGTCAAGTGGAGTTTTTAATAGGGGTAAATATTTAGGACTTACTGAGAGAAGCACTAGCTATAAAAATATTAAAACAGGTCTTGATAATATTCTTGAACTTGGTATAAGTCACGTTCAGATTTTACCTTTTTATGACTTCATAACAGTTGATGAGAGAAGCGATGCATTTTTTGATGACGATAATTACAATTGGGGATATGATCCAGAATTATATTTCGTGCCAGAAGGGTCTTTTGCATCTGACCCATATGATCCAAAATCAAGAATAAGGGAAGCAAAAAATATGGTTAAATCTTTCCATGAAAATGGAATAGGAGTAATCATGGATGTAGTTTTTAACCACACCTACAAAACCGTAGACTCAAATTTAAATACCCTTGCTCCTAGCTACTACCATAGGGCAAATCCCGATGGATCATTTTCAAATGGATCAGGATGTGGTAATGAAGTTGCAAGTGAGAAACCATTTGTAAGAAAGCTAATAATAGATTCTTTACTTTATTGGGCCAAGGAATATAAGATTGATGGTTTTAGATTTGATTTGATGGCCTTAATTGATTTAGATACAATTAAACTTGCCATTAAAGAACTTAGGAAGATTAATCCAAATATACTAATATATGGTGAGCCTTGGATGGCTTTAGGAACTACTTTAAGCCCTGATTTACAAATCTGGAAGGGGGCACAAAGGTCAAATAAATTTGGTGTTTTTAACGATACTTTTAGGGATGCTATAAAGGGAGATGCAAACTCATACGGTAGAGGCTATATTCAAGGTATCTATTCACTAAAAAAGGAAATTGAATTAGGAATAGCAGGATCAATAAACTATTCAGAAGATAGGATAGGCTTTGCAGATGACGCTAGTGAGACAATTAACTACTTTAACTGTCATGATAATTTAATCCTATTTGATAAATTATCGATATCGCTAGATAGCACAGAAAATATTGATTCTTATGTCAAATTAGCAATGGCTATAGTCATGCTATCTTTTGGCAAACCATTTTTATACGAAGGTAATGAGTTTAATCACAGCAAGAAAAATGATTCAAACTCATATAATTCACCTCTATCTATAAATGCTATCAACTGGCAAGAGAAGGAAGCCAATTACGACGTATTTAATTACACAAAAGAACTAATAAACTTAAGGAAGTCAATAGATGTATTCTCTCATACAAGTGAGGAATTCATAAGGAAGAAATTAAAGTTCATTGATGATTTAGACGACTCAATTGTTGGCTACCTACTAGATAGTGAGTATTTAATTTTCATTAATGCCAATTGTAATGACATGTATATAAGTGCAGAAACTTTAAAGTCATCTATAGAAGATATAAATTCTAAAAAAATTGAAAAAGTTTTTGATAAAGAGGGTAAGAATAATATAGGTATTGATATAGAAAGTGGACTAAGTTTAGATTCACTATCAGTAAATGTATATAAAATAGGAGAAGCAGATGGACTATAAGAAAAATTTTGAAACTTGGTACAAGGATGATAGGTTTGATGAAGAAACTAGAAAAGAGCTAGAATCAATCAAAGATAATGATGAAGAAATCAAAGATAGGTTTTATCAATCTTTAAAATTTGGTACAGCAGGTCTTAGGGGAAAACTAGGTGCTGGCACTAACAGGATGAATAATTATATGGTAGCTCAAGCAACCCAAGCTTTTGCAGATACAATCTCAGAAGGTGGGGAAGAAGCCAAAAAACGTGGTGTAGCAATTGCTTATGACGTTAGACATATGTCAAAAGAATTTGCGAAGATTACTGCTGAAGTATTTGCTGCTAATGGAATAAAAGTTTATATCCACAAAGAAATTCAACCAACACCAGTATGCTCATTTACTATAAGAGAGCTTAATTGCGTTGCAGGTGTAATGGTAACAGCTTCACACAACCCAAGAGAATACAACGGTTATAAGGCTTATAATGAAGAAGGCAGCCAAATAATGGATGAGACTGCTAACAAGATTTTAGGCTATATCGCAGATCACCAAGACTTTTTTGAAATAAAAAGACTAGACTTTGAAAAGGGTCTTGAAGATGGAATAATCGAATATGTAAGTGATGAACTTATAGAAAAATATGTATCACTAATCAAAGATTGTACAATCCATGATGAAGGCATAGATAAAAATATCAGTGTTGTTTATTCTCCATTAAATGGAACTGGAAATAAACTAGTTAGAAGAATACTTAAGGAAAGAGGATTTACAAATATTCACGTAGTAAAAGAACAAGAAAATCCTGACCCTGACTTTACTACAGTTGGTTATCCAAACCCTGAAGATCCAAAAGCTTTCAAATATTCAGAAAAATTAGGAATAGAAACTAAGGCAGAATTATTACTTGCCACAGACCCGGATGCAGATAGGTGTGCTGTAGAAGTATTAGATAAAGATGGAAGCTATAAGTTCCTAACTGGTAACCTTATAGGCTCACTACTTACAAATTATGTCTTATCTGGCCTATCTGAAAAAGGTGAACTTCCAGAAAATCCTGCAGTTGTAAAATCAATAGTTACTACAGATTTAGTTGCACCAATTGCAAAAAAATATGGAGTTGCTAAATACGATGTCTTAACCGGATTTAAAAACATTTATGATAAGGCTAACGAACTAGAAAGAGAAAATACAGGTAAATTTGTATTTGGTTTTGAAGAATCAATTGGATATAACTACAAAGATTTTGTAAGAGATAAAGATGCTGTTAACTCTGCTATGTTGATAACAGAAATGGCTGCTTACTATAAGAGCCAAGGTAAATCTTTAATTGACGTAATTAATGAAATTTACGAAGAACATGGATATTATTCAAACGAAGTTGTATCAATCACACTTGAAGGTGTAGATGGTCAAGAAAGAATAGCTAGAATAATGTCTGAAGTTAGAGAAAATCCTATCAAAGAAATTGGTGGAGATAAGATTGATAGCTTAATTGATTATCAAAATGATGATACTGGACTACCAAAATCTAACGTATTAAAATACTTCTTCGAAGATGGATCTTGGGTAACACTTAGACCATCAGGCACAGAACCAAAAATCAAAATCTATGTTAACTCTATAGCTTCTAGTATGGATAAGGCAAAAGCCAAAAAAGATACTATTATTAAATTCATGGAAGATATAATAGATTCTATCCATTAAATATAAGGCCTCAGGTTTATCCTGAGGTTTTTCTATTTTATACTTGAAATTAGGATTAAAATATCATAATATATAGCCAAGGAGTATTAAATATATGGAAAACTTTTTTAATCTTATTGATAAAATATTTTCGATAAATGTATTTGGAAATTTAACTTTATATCAATTATTATCAACAATATTAAAGTATCTCTTTGTTTTTGTTGTTTTTTATTTCATATATTCTATTATCAGAATTATATATTACGATGTAAGAACAACACTAAAAAAAGAACAAGAATATGATGCATATCTAAACCTAATAAATAAATATGATGGCTTTAATTTTGAAGTTCAAGAATATTATTTTTTGGGAGAAAATAACACAATAGGGCGTGATAAGAAAAATACAATAGAAATAAATGATAAATATCTTTCTAAGTTTCATGCTAGAATCTTGCAAGATGAGGATATGTATTTTCTAGAAGATTTAAAATCTGCTAATGGAACATATTTAAATGATGAGAGAATTGAAGATGCCATAGAACTAAAATCGGGAGATGTAATCAGACTTGGCTCCTTAAAATTCTTATTTGAACAGGATGAAAAAGATGTTTAAGAAATTAGATAATCCAGAAAAATCAATGGTACACTCCAGAGCTAAGGCAAACATCTTATTATTTATATTTGAGTTTTTGAGTTTATCCTTGGCTATGATTTTTAATATAGAAAACTTGACTAATATTGATTTTTATACCTATATAGCCATATTGATAGTTACCTTGCTGGTATCATTTTTAGTAGATAAGTTTACAAAGTCTGATAATATATTGTTATTGATTGTAAATATGTTATTTTCAATTGGTGTTGCAATAATTTATAGACTTGACCCAAAGCTTGGCAGAAGACAGTTACAATTTTATTTAGCTGGAGTAGTTTTATTTTTCCTCACCTACTTTATCTTAAAATCATTTAAGTTTTGGGATAAATTGATTTTGTTTTATGCTGGCGTGTCAATAGTCTTGTTTATTCTAACTCTTGTATTTGGTACTTATTTAGGTGGGGCAAAGAACTGGATTGTTATTAAAAATATAATTACAATACAACCATCAGAGTTTATAAAAGTACCTTTGGCCTTTTTCATAGCTAGTTTTTATGCAAATTTCAATAAAATTAGCTTAAAACCATTTGGAAGATACTTTATGAATTTTATAATTTATGTCTTTATAGGATTTTTATTTCTTCAAAAAGACTTGGGAACTGCGCTTATATTTTTTGGTACACTTATAGTAAGTCAGTTTGTATATGAAAAAGATAGAAGATTAATATTTATCAATATGTTCTTTATGATAATAGGTTCAATAGTGGCTTATTTTCTATTTGGCCATGTTAGGATAAGAGTAAGCACTTGGCTTGATCCTTGGTCAGATATAAATGTTACAGGCTATCAGATAACCCAAGCCCTCTTTGCTACAGCAAGCGGTGGACTATTTGGTACTGGTATAGGCTTAGGTCATCCTGATTATGTGCCGGTTGCTGAGTCTGATTTCATCTTCTCTGCGATTTGTGAAGAGATGGGCATTTTCATGGGGATTGGTGTTGTCTTATTATTTATGATTCTAGTATACAGGGCCTTAAAAATTTCTTTGACCCAGCAGGTAAAATTCTACTCAGTCCTTGCTTTTTGCATAGGAGTATTATTTGCCTTGCAAACCCTAATAATACTAGGGGGAGTACTTAAGATAATTCCACTTACAGGTGTAACCCTACCTTTTATTAGTCAAGGTGGATCTTCCATGCTCGCAGGTTTTATTCTTTTAGGATGCTTGCAATATTGCGGGGAAGAAATAAATCTTGGAGGGTCTAAAAATGTCAAACGATAAAAATATTAAGAAAAAAAGATTTTCTAATAAATCTTTTATTGATAAAATTAAAAAAATAGAACAGGCCCAAAGGATAAAGGATAACTCAAGGCTAAAAGTTTTGTCAAAATCAACTTTAAATAAGAGACTTATTTTTATAATGGTTGTCTTTGTCCTATTGTTTATGCTTCTGGCCTTATATTTGGTTTATTTTCAGCTGTTTAAGGCGAAAAAAATCGCGGATAATTCTAATAATAGAAGGTTATGGCTAAATGAAGATTTGATTCATAGGGGAAGTATATTTGATAGAAATGAGAATCTTATGGTTTATAGCCAGGATGATGGGCAAGGAAAGCAAGTAAGAATTTATAACTATCCTTTAGCAAGCGCAAGTGTCACCGGCTATTCGTCTAAAACTTATGGAAAGACTGGTATAGAAAAATCATATAATAGACAGTTACTTGCCTTATCTGATGAAAACTTCAGCCAATTTAGAAAAATGGTTGTAAAAAATGACACGGGAAACGACCTTCATTTAAGTATAGATCAACATATTCAAAATATAGTTTATGCCTATCTTTCAAATTATAAGGCTGCATGTGTAATAATGAAACCTAATACTGGAGAAGTATTGGCAATGGTTTCAACACCTACTTTTAATCCTAATTCTGTTGATACTGATTGGAATAATTTGATACAAACAGACGATGGTAGACTTATAAATAGGACAACACAGGGCTTATATAGGCCGGGTTCTGCTTATAAAATTATAACTGCAACCTCTATTGTAGATAATAATATAAATCAAGAATATAAAGACACTGGTAGCCAAGAGATTCAAGGCTACGAAATTAAAAACTATGGTGATCAAATATTTGGCAATCTTGATCTAAGAAGTGCTTTTATAAACTCTGCAAATACATATTTTGCTGCTAAAGCACATGATTTAGGTAAAGATAAACTTGCAAAGACGAGTGAAAAATTTATGTTTAATAAACAGTATGACTTTGATATAGACGTAAGCAAATCTATTATACCATTTGATGAACTTAATCAAGCTGACCTAGCTATGACTGGCTTTGGATATGGAAAAACACAGATGACACCACTTCATATGGCGATGATTACATCTGCTATTGCAAACAATGGGATAATGCAAAAGCCAAGACTTGTGAACCAAATAACAAATAAAGATAAAAAAATAATATTTCAAGCGGAAAACGAAGTTTTATCTAAGGTGACTAGCAAAGATACAGCCGAAAAAATTAGAGATATGATGGTAGGAGTAGTAAACGAAGGAACAGGAACGGCAGCCTATTTAGATTCAATTCAAATCGCTGGCAAGACAGGAACTGCAGATAAGAGCGATGGCAATGTAGATGCTTGGTTTGTAGGTTTCGCTCCAGCATATGACCCAAAGCTTGCTATAGCTCTCTTAATAGAAGATAGCGAGGGCACTGGTGGGGAGATTGCAGCACCCATAGCTAGAAATATCATAAGAGATATTGTAAATACAATATCATTTGATTGATCACATAAGCTTATTTTTAATATTAGTCCAGTAATGGTTTTTATTAAGAATAAGCTTGTTTATTTTTTTTGAAGAAACTTTTATCCTAATTTTGTAGTCTTTGGTATTTAATTCCCTGCCATCAAAGATAAATATTGTATGGTAGTTGTCTCTTTTAGAAACTACAATATCAATGCTCGCATCATTAGGTAAGACTACAGGACATTTTAGGGAATTGTTAAGATTAGAATATACAGGCGCTACAGGTGTTAGCTGAAAACCATTTAAGGATTGGTGTAATATAGCACCGTTACTAGATAGGTTATAGGCTGTAGACCCATGAGGAGTAGAAATTATTAGACCATCTCCTGCATAAGATTCTATAAAATTACCATCTATAAAGACCTTAAGTCTTACAATCTGATTTTTATTTGATTTGACAACTACTTCATTAATTGCTTTAAATGATCTATTGTTTACCTTAGATTCTAGAACAGTAAGCTCTTCAATTAAAAAGTCATTTTTGGTATATCTCTTAACAAAATCTTCAATCATGTCTACTTCAATTTCTTGATAGAAACCTAAATGACCAGTATTAATACCAATAAAAGGTATTTCAGAAAATTCTGATTGATGTACAGCGCTTAAAAATGTTCCGTCTCCACCGATAACCAAATTTAGAACAGCCCTATCATCGTATGAAGTGCTTACACTATAGCCATATTTTTGAAAAATCTTTCTAGTTTTGTGGAAAATTGCATTACTATATTTTGATTTGTTTTTAAAAATGTTTATAATATTTGTCATATGATGTCCTCTCATATATCATTATAACATAGGAGTAGCCATGATATATATAGAAATTAAGAATATTAACGAAAAAACAATAAAAACCTTATTAAAAAATAATCATTTTTCAAAAAGGGCTATTGATAAGCTGTTAAAAAACGGATTATTACTTAATAATCAAGAGATAAAATCAAATGTTAAAATAAAAAAGAATGACCTTATAAAAGTACCTGTTGATAATGAAGAACTCGACTATAAGGCAGTGACAGGAAAACTGAATATAAAATATGAAGATGAAAATCTAATAATAATTTCAAAAGACTCTAACATAACGGTAAACTCAAATGGACAAGTAAGTCTTGCAAATTATATTGCTTATTATTTTAAGGAAAATAATATAAAATCAAAAGTAAGATTTATAAATAGACTTGATATGAATACATCGGGTCTAATAATGATAGCAAAAAATTCTTATGCCCAATCCTTTTACCAAAAAGAAATTGAGGGTAATAGGCTTGTAAAAAAATATATTGCGTATGTGGAAGGAAAGCTTGATATTGATAAGCTCTATAAAATAAAGCTATCTTATGATGAGAATTCAAAAAGATATGATCAGGCAAAAGACGGTAAACTTGCTATTACTCATTTTAAAACTTTAGAAACAAATGAAAAATATTCAATTATAGAATGCGATATAAAGACAGGTAAGACACATCAAATTAGGTCATCTCTTAGATACTTGGGCCACCCAATAATAGGTGATAAATTATATGGTTCAAATTTTGATTATGAAAGATTTTTATTACATTCTTATTATTTAAAATTTAATGTTTTCTTAAAAAAGGAAAGTATTACCATAAAAGATTATCCTGATTTTGAGGGATTTGTTAATAAAATGTGAAAATATTTTTCTTGCAAAAAAATTGAAAATATATTATAATAGGGTTATCCTAAGGACAAGGTCCAATTTAAACCTACAACTTTTATAAGGGATTGCGGAGTTCTAACTTCTATGACAAGCCTCCTTAGAGTGGAAGTCAGATGATTTTAGACAGCTTGCCCACCTTCACATACGGGAAGGTCTTAAAGTAAGGGCCACCTTAGGATAATTTTTTTGTTTTAAAAAACTTATATTTGGGTAATAAGTAATAAGACTAAAATACAAAGGAGAATTATATGTCAATAGCAGATTATATTGAAAGCAGAGCGAAAGCTAAACAAAGAGAAATAAAATATGAAATTTGGAAAGCAAAAAACCGTGATAGCAGAATGAGAGGCCAAGGAGCCTTAGCAGGATTATTGGTAGGTGCTGCAGCTGGTTTATTACTCGCTCCAAAGTCTGGTAAAGAAACTAGAGAGGATATCAAGGAAGCTTTTAATGATACAGTAGATACTGTAAAAGAAACTACCAGTGATGTTATAGATCAAGCAAAAGATGGATATGAAGATTTGAAATATAGAGCATATACTGATCTTCAACCAATCAAAGATGGTATAGAATATAGCGCAGAAGTAGCTAAAGATACTGGCAGACAAATTAAAGATGCTTCTAAGAATGTGAAAAATTCACTTGCAGAAGGCGCAAAAGATGTTAAAGAAATAGTAAAAGAAAGCGCCGGAGAAATATCAAAAGTTGCTGATGAAAAGAAAGATGAAATTTCTAAAGAAGCATCAGAAACAAAAGAAGTAGTTAAAGAAGACGCTAAAGAAGTAAAAGATGAAGCTAAAGAAACAGCACAAAAGGTAAAAGAAAACGATAAAAAAGTAAGCCAAAATAAATAAAAGTCAAGGAGATCATAAATGCAAGTAACGATAGATTTTAATCTTCTCGGCAATATTATCATAACAATCTTAGCTATATTAGCCCTAGTTTTCTTAGTATTAGTACTAGTTAAAGTGAATAAATTGTTAGGAAGCGCTCAAAAAGTTTTAGATAAAAACTCAAATAACATAGATCAAGTAATTGAAAAATTACCTGATTTAACTAACCAAGCACACGATTTAGTTAATAATGTAAATGGTATTGTTACAGATCCTAATCTAAAAATGGCAATAGCAAAAGTAAATGAAACTATGACAAGTGTAAATAGCATAACAGATGATATAAAAGATACCGTCAATTATGTTGGAATAACTGCTGTTGATAGTGTCGATACTTTTGGAGCAGGTGTCGCATCAATTACTGATTATTCATCATTGATAATGGATGTTATCGATATCGTAAGAAATGTAATTGCAGGTTAAGATTTAAGCCATCAAAATTGATGGCTTTTGTGCTGAATGGAGGAGTTATGGGACAACCAACAATTAAAGACGTTGCTAAGCTTGCGGGAGTGTCAATTTCGACAGTCTCAAGAGTAATGAACAATTCAAAACCAGTAAGTCCTGAGGCTAGAAGAAAAGTTGTTGACGCTATTAACAAATTAGACTTTAAACCTAATGAGTTAGCCAGATCTTTAGTAATGAGAAAATCTAATCTAATAGGCGTGATTGTAAAAGACATCGGTATCGAGTATATGGCCCAACTTATTAGAGGTATTGAAGAAATAGGTAGAGTATATAAGTATGATATTATCTTATCATCTTCATATGGAGAGGATAAACAGCTTGAAAACTCTATAGATTTTTTAGCTACTAAACAAGTCGAAGGTTTAGTTATTATAACAGAAGATATATCTACAGAAGTCTTAGTCAAACTTAGGGAAACAAAAATTCCTTTTGTACTTCTAGATAAGTATCATTCTTATAAAAACATAAAAACAGTAAAAATTGATTTTGAATCTGAAGAAAATAGACTAGTACAGTCATTGACTCAACAAGGTCATAAAAAAATATTATTTGTTGCAGATAAGGAACAAAATGTAATAAACGATTCAATGGTAAAAGGTTACGAAAGTGCAGTAGGAGCTGATAATTCTTATATTTTAAGGATTGATGGTATAACAAGCGATGATGGTTATAGAATGGCTGATCAGGCTATAGAATTAATTAAAAAGGAATCTATAACTGCTGTTGCATGCGTAAATGATGAAATAGCTATTGGATTTATGAACTACTGTGTTGATAATGGAATAAAAGTTCCAGATGACCTATCAGTAGTTGGATTTGGAGACAGTAAAATAGCAAGCGTCTATAGACCAAAGCTTACTACAGTTTCAATTCCTTATTACGATATTGGGGCTATATCTATCAGAGCTCTTATAAAAAGGATAAAGCAAGAAGGTGAGATTCTTGTTGATGATTGGGTAATAGATGCTCAAATACATCAAAGAGAATCATCTAAAGTTATAAATTAATTAATTGTTAAAGTCATAAAATAAAGTACAATATAAATATGAAAAACATTTTAGGAGGATTTTAATGGCAGAAAGAACAGTAGTAGTTACAAATGAAACAGGTTTACATGCAAGACCAGCAGCTTCATTAGTACAATTCGTAAAAAACTATCCAGGTGAAGTAACAATCATAAAAGAAGATAAAGAAGCAAATGCAAAGAGTATCTTCAACGTTATGAGCTTAGGCATTGCTAAAGGTACAGAAATCAAACTTGTAGTTGATGGCGATGATGATGAAAAATTCGCTGATGAACTTGTTGAATTTGTAGAAAACTTAGCTGAATAATATAAAATCTATAAAAGGATACTTTCGTAGTATCCTTTTTTTAGAATACGATAAAGGAGAAATAGCATATGACTAAGACATATGAAGGTCTAAAAGCCAGTACAGGCTATGCAATTGGTAATATATATTTATTTACCAGAGAAGAAATTGAAATTGACAAAAGTACTATTAGTGAAGAATTAAAAGCCTCTGAATTTGAAAAGGTTAAGGATGCTATTAATTCATATGTGCAAGATCTAAGCAATTTAGAAAATCCGACAGAAGCACAAATAAATATAGCAAATGCCCACAAAGAATTACTTCAAGATCCATACTTTTCAGATACAATAGAATCCAAGATAAAAAATGAATTAAAAAATAAAGAACAAGCTCTTGATGAAACCATTAGAGAAATGGTTGAAATAATGAGCGCCTTAGATGATGAATATCTAAAGGAAAGGGCAAGCGATTACCAAGATATCGGATACCAAGTTATGTATAAATTAAAAGGTATTAAACCTAAAGATTTATCTAAGCTTGAAAAACAATCAATAATTATTTCTAAAGAACTAACTCCTAGTGATACAGCTAATATGGATAAAGAAGCAGTGGTAGGTTTTGCAACAGATTTAGGTGGTAAAACAAGTCATACTTCAATAATCGCCCAAACTTTAGACATGCCAGCCTTAGTAGGTATGGGAGATGTTTCTACAAAAGTTGTAGGTGGAGAAAAAGCTATATTAGATGGCAATAAGGGAATTCTTATAGTTGATCCAAGTGATGAAGAGTTGGAAAAATATGAAAGTCTAATAAAAGAACAAGCTGAAAAGAAAGAAAGACTAAAAACTATAAAAGACAAGAAAGCTATCACAAAAGATGGAAAGCATATAGAGGTTTCTGCCAATATCGGAAATATTGAAGATTTGAAACTTGCCATAGAAAATGGTTGTGATGGTGTTGGCTTATTTAGAACTGAATTCTTATATATGGAAAATACTAATTTCCCAACTGAAGAAGAACAGTTTAAAGTCTATAAAGAAGCTACTGAAATGCTTGGAGAAAAACCTCTTATAATTAGAACTCTAGACATAGGTGGCGACAAGGGACTTGACTATTTTAAATTCCCTGTTGAAGAAAATCCGTTCTTAGGTTATAGAGCTATTAGACTTTGCTTAGATAAAGAAGATATTTTTAAAACTCAACTAAGGGCTCTAGTTAGAGCTTCTGCATATGGAAATCTAAAGATAATGATTCCATTTGTAGTCAATATAGATGAACTTAAGTCATCAATTGAATTAATTGAAGAAATTAAAAAAGACCTAGATAAAGAAGGCACTGCTTATAATAAAGACCTAGATGTCGGAATAATGGTAGAAACATCTGCATCTATAATCATGGCAGATAAATTTATAAAATATGCTGATTTCTTCTCAATTGGTACTAATGACTTGACCCAATATACTCTAGCAGTAGACAGAGGAAATGAAAATATTGCTCATATGTACTCAAACTATAATCCTGCAGTTTTAAGAGCTATAAAACATGTTATAGATGTATCGCATGAAGCAGGAAAATGGACAGGTATGTGTGGAGCCTTTGCTGGTGATACAGAAGCAACAAAATTACTACTAGGTCTAGGTCTAGATGAGTTTTCTGGATCTTCTGCAAAGATTGCAGAAATTAAAGATACTATATTAAAATCAAGTTTATCTGAAGAAGAAGAATTTGCTAAGAAAGCAATTGATCAAGAATTAACAAGCGATGTAGAAAAGATGGTTATAGAACATAATAAATAAATCAAATAAATGAAGGTGATTTCTCATGCCTAATGATATAAAAAAGATATTAGGGCACACTAATATTTTTAAAGATATAAACAAAGTTGATTATATAGAACAAATAGGATCTAGTAAATATAAAATTATTATAGCTGAAAAAGCATATGTATTTTCTTTATATAATTTAGATGAGTATGACGATATAAATAACGAAACCTTTGTTAATGAAATTTTAGAAAGTGCTGGCTTAAATCCTCTAGATATCTATGAAAAAGGGATTATGCCTGATATTGAAAGATCGTATAAAATATATGAATTTAGGGATGAGGTAGCCCTTAGGGATGTTCTTCAGAATGCAAATAAAGAGTTTAAAGAAGAACTTGGAGAAAAATTTGGAAAGGCCTTAAAAAGGCTACACTCTTTAAAACCTGATCAAAAGATAGATTGGAAGAAGGAGTTTCTAATAAAATCCAACCAAATATTTTATAAGCATGGTCTTGGTGAGATAAAAGATGATGATTATATTCTAACAGATTTTATAAATGCGAATAGGCATCTTACCGAAAATACAGCCGTTAATTTGCTTTACAAAGATATTAGTGATAAAAATATTAGAGTATACAATAAAGATAATTTAGATTTAAGAGCAATCAAATCTCTAGAATACGGGGATGGAATAGTAGATTTTATTGAGATAAATAAAATTGCAATTAGTCACCCTGAATTTGCAAAAGCTACCTTATATTCATATCACGATTCTAATAAACCACCAAGAAAATTTTTTAGGCTACTAAGTCTATATCAAGCGACTGCTCTTTTAGAAGATTTAATAAACATTAGAAATAATAAAGAATCAAAATTAAAAGATAAAGAGATAGAAGCAATATTCGCTATGTATGATAATTTTAATAATATAGTCCCAAATTGGGCTGTATAAGATAGGTGCTATTGCAAAAAAAGAAATAAGTAATATCTATAGCAGAAATTTCTAAAAAAGCTTGCTATAAACGATTAAAGTTTAGCAAAGTAAAAGAAAAAATGCTTTTAGTCTATTTATTTATCTTGCAATAGCGCTTTTTCTTATTATTAATTGAATAATTCTTCAATTTGTGATACGATTTTAGTATAATAAATGGAGTTAGAAATGAAAAAATACTTATTAATTTTATTGGGATCATTTTTGATTGCTAGTGGTCTTTATTTCTTTTTATTAAGTAATGATATAGCTGCAGGTGGTTTATCTGGGTTTGCTCTTGTCATATCAACTGCTTTTCCAGTCCTTAACCTTGGTCTAGTCAACTTAATTTTGAATGTCATAGTTTTGATAGCAGGAGTAATATTTATTAGTTTTGACTTTGCTAAAAGATCACTGATTTCATCGCTATCTGTTTCAGGATTCATAATAATTTTTGAAATGTTTATGCCGGATATTTCTTTGAGTGATGACATAATTATTAATATCATATTTGGATCAATAATAGTATCTTTAGGATTGGGTATAGTTTTTCATCACGAAGCATCTTCTGGTGGAACAGATTTAATAGCAGCAATCCTAAATAGAAAATTCGGGTTGGCCTTACATGCATGTTTATTTATGTCGGATTTTGTAGTTGTGTCACTTTCAGCAGTGATATTTGGCACAGAGAGGGCACTATATGCAACCTTGGCAATAATGATTCAATCTGTTGGACTTGATTATTTTATACAAGGATTCGGAAGAAAAATTGCGATAGTCGTAATTTCTGAAAAACATGAAGAAATTAATAATTGTTTAATTAACAAACATGAAAGAGGAGTAACCATATTAAAGGGAGAGGGTGGATTTTCTCATAGAAATCAGGAAGTTATAATGACTGTTACTAATGTCAGACGATTCCCTTCAATTAAAGACGATATATTAACTATTGATGATAGGGCCTTTATATTTACTTATTCAGTTTCTGAAGTATTAGGTGAGGGCTTTACATTTGATTCACTAACATAGGAGAATAATATAAAACAATTTAAAATAAAAAGATTTACAAAGAATAAAGCATATCTTCAGACCAGAAAGGGAGATGCTGTTATTGATAAAGAACAAGTGAAGGGGTTAAAACAAAACGATTCAGTAGAAGCTTTTCTTTATTACGATTTAAATAATGTACTCAGAGCAACAAGAGGTTTAGCCTACAAAATTGATCATATATATTCTTTAAAAGCAGTAGAAATTGATAAAAAAGGGGTCTACTTCGAAATAAAAGGAGGCCACATATTCTTACCATTTGAGGAAAGAACATATAAAATAATTAAGGATATGACTTATCCAGTAGCTTTTAAGGAAAAAGATGGCTATGTTTTTCTGACAAGCAAAATAAGAGACTTATTATCAACTGACCACGATTTTAAAGAAAATGACACAGTGACAGGAAGAATTTACTCTATAAATAAATCAATAGGTGCTTTTGTAGCTATAGATGAAAAATATGATAGTCTCATAAGGATTAAAGAATTATCAGGGGTCTATATAGAAGGTGAGCTTGTTAAAGCTAGGGTAAAAGAAGTAAAAAGTGATGGCAAAATTGAATTATCCTTAAGAAAACGCGCCTATCTAGAAATTGACAATGATAGCGATAAGATTTTAGACTATCTGTATGAAAATAAATCTGTCTCACTTTCAGATAAGTCATCACCCGAAAAGATTTACTCATATTTTGCTATGAGCAAGTCTTCATTTAAAAGAGCTATAGGTAGGCTTTATAAAAACAAAGATATAATAATATACAAGGATAGAATTGAACTAAACGAAAGGTAAATATGGATAATAATAACAAATTGTTAGCTGAAGTTAATGGCAAAAAGATATATGAGCAAGACGTTTATAACTTCATGGCTAATATTGAACAAAATCAAAGATTTCAAAATGAAGAAGGAATCAAAATTTTAACTGACGAAATGGTTAATCAGGAAATACTATTAGTCGATGCTTATGAAAACAAATTTGAAGAAGATGAAGAATTTAAAAAAGAATTGAACTTAGTAAAAGATAATATGTTAAAAAACTATGCTATGCACAAAATTTTTAGTGACATTAGTGTAGATGAAGAAGAAGTCAAAAAATACTATGAAGATAATAAAAAATTATTTTCTCTAAAAAAGCTATACCAAGCAAGTCATATTTTGATTGATTCTGAGGATAAGGCCAACGACATCTATAGTGAAATCGTAGAAGGTCTTGATTTTAAAGAAGCCGCTAAAAAGTATTCAAAAGATCCTTCAGCAGCTAGTGGTGGCTCATTAGGAAAATTTCCTGAAGGAGTCATGGTTAAGGAATTTCAAGATGGTCTTGATTCATTAGAAGTAGGTGAGATTTCTAAGCCAGTTAAATCTCAATTTGGATATCATATTATAAAACTTGAAGATTTAGAAAATGAAAAAGAAAAATCTTTTGATGAAGTAAAAGACCAAGTTTATCAAACATATACTATGATGAAAAGACAAGAAAAATACCTCGAGAAAATAGCAGACCTTGCGAAAAAAGTTGAGGTAAAAAAATATTACTAGGAAGTTCTTATGGGAAACGAAAGTGGAAATTCTAATTTAAAAAATTATATAGATCAATTAAAGGTTGAGATTAAAAACAAAGAAGAACTTCCAGATGTCGTAGATGCAATAATAAATACTGCTACTGAAAAATTTTGCTCTATTGAAAAAATTGAGGATTCTTATTATATAAAAAAAGGGAATAATCCTCTCGTATTATTGCATCTAAATATAGATAGTTTATCAAAGGTATATTTTGATATTTTTGATGTCGATGATGAGGAATCAATAGTTAGCAAGTCTAATATCAATATAATTACCTCCGCTATATTAATTAATTATTTGCTAATGTATTCAGATGAATCTTTTGATGTCTTAATTACAAAGAATAATATTCAAGATAAGACGTCCGATTATTCTTTGATTAGGAGGTATTTAAGGTGTGATAACATTATAAACCTTAATTTGAGACAGGATGATTGCTTAGCAGATGAATTTTCATCTTTAATTTTATCGGTAATCAAGGTTCCTATAAAAAGATTTAGACCAAGCTATGGATTTATAAGTTATAGATTATCTATAAGTAAGCTCATTGGCGGTCGATCGGGAGAAAACATTAATAAGCTTAGACTTAATTCTATAAAGCTCATTATGAGTATTCTTAGGAAGATGAAGGCGAAAGTTGATCTTGAGATGGTCTCTATATCGGCGGGAGATAGGTATGATAATATTCCATCATATGCCGATATAGATTTTATTATAAATTCTGACTATGAAAATGAGCTGGAAAATATCTTTGATATAATAAAAAATGAAGTTATAGAAAAAAATTTAAGATATGAACCAGATATGCTGATAGAGTGTCAAAAAATTGATGATAAAAATATCGATCCTATTACAACAGAATCTTTTAATCATTTAGCTTCATTAATTGAACTATTACCATCAGGAACTTTTGCTGTAAATAGTATAGATAATCAAACTATATCATCATCAAACCTAGCTACAACTAAATCTTTAAGGCATTCAATAAATATTATTTTGGTATTGAGATCACTTACAGAAGAAAGTATGAATCAGATGCTTGAAAAAACAATTTTAGCCACTAAGATATCAGGATCGAAGTTTAATGAAAAGTTGCTAATACCAAGATGGAAAAACTCTAATCACGAACTTAGAGATTGTTTTAAAGAGTCTTACAATGAGCTTTTTGATCAATCATTAGAAGTTGTTAAGACTCAGTATTCGTTAGATTCAAGCATGATATTTGACAAAGTGAATGTGAACATTGTCTCATTAGGGGTAAAATATAAACAAGATGATGAATGTTTTCATAGTCGTATTAATGATATAGAAAAAATCATAGACTTAATTGGAAAAGTGTTATCTAATATGAGAAAAAGTAAGGAGAATGTATGACTGAGGTATTGAATCTTCATGGTCATGAAGTAATCTTTAATAAGAACAAGGGTAAAGCAGTAATTGAAATCGATTTAGGCGATTCTACTGATGAGTGTCTTTTAATAGATATTTTTAGCGTAGATCAAAAAGAATATATAGCTTTATTGTCAGGAGAATCTTCAGATATCTATATATTTAATTATACTGATATATATGATAGCGAGGATATTGATTTATCAATGATTGAAGATGATGATGAAATGGATGAGGTTTATCATTTATTCTCACATTATTGGACAGATGAAATGATTGATGATTTGATTGATGAATATAATGAGGAAATTAACCAAGAAGACGAAGAAAACTAATGGCGAACATTCCTTATTATTCAGTTAGTACTTATTATAAGGATACCTATGGACAAAAAGTATATAAGCTTCCAATTAAGTTATCCTTAACTTGTCCAAATAGAGATGGTGCATGTGGTTTTGGTGGTTGTATCTATTGCTCCGAAAGTGGAGGTTCTTTTGAAAATTTACCCTCATCAATGACTGTAGATGAGCAACTTGAAAAAAACTACAAGTATATAAAAAATAAGTACAAAGCAAACAAATTTATTGCTTATTTTCAAAACTTTTCAAATACTTATATGAGTCTTTTAGTGTTTAAAGATATGATTAAGGCTTGCAAAAAAGATTATATCGTAGGAATATCGATAGCTACTAGAAGTGATTGTATAAGTGAAGATAAGCTAAAATTTTTGAAAAGTTTTCACGATGAAACAGGCATTGATATAACATTTGAGTTAGGCTTACAAACAGCAAATTATAGAACTTTAAAAATATTAAATAGGGGTGAGTCCCTGGCAGATTTCATAAGTGCCTGTAAACTGATAGATAAGTACAAATTTAGGATATCAACTCATGTGATTTTGGCAATGCCTTGGGATGATATAGATGATACTATAGAAACTGTCTCTTATACACATCTCCGAGCCCACGAGACGCTACGCTATC
>OJLW01000515.1_pt1 | contig 18837 bp, 10 predicted proteins | sample 1597021 | NCBI WGS metagenome assembly OJLW01 (sample SAMEA3904676, study PRJEB24821) | metagenome | biome: Builtin; feature: hospital; material: surface | place: USA | collected 2013-06-03
ATATTTATGCTCGGCACAGCCTTATTCCAATGAAGATCACGCCGAAAAAAGCCTAGCATGATAGTAGACTTTTTGTATGTGGGTCGTATGCAACGTCGTCCGAGTGGCGTGGTGGGGACTGCTTTCTAGGAGCGCTGACTAAAATACCAAAAGGAATGATGTCCGGAGCGTGCTAGACATGATCGGCGACTCGAGAGCAGAACCAAGTCGCATTATGCCTGGCTCCTTTGAATCATGGCTAGAAAAAGTGCTGGATAGTATATTCCAGGAAGGAGTTAACTCTGCTACGCTCAATTTTATGAATTATACATTTTATGCGCTATTCGCGGTTCTCACAACACTCTTCCTTGGCTCGGGCTTAAATCTCCATGTGTTGGCCCTTCTACTTCTTGCTATTGCCCTCTGTCTCGCCACGAACTGGTACGTATGCGCTCAAAACTCATTTCAGGTTCGTATCGGAACTATACAGGGAATCTCTGCGACAAAAAGAGAAAAGCTCCTCGAAACCATTGCCCAAGCCAGATCCCAAGTCTGAGTAGTCAACACCGACTTGTAGTAACCCAGGCCATGACGGAAGCCAAGCACTGGGTTGCACAAAGCACATTGGATGCTAGATATACATCTCGACAAGCTAAAAAGCAGCTATAGATCATGCGCTATGCAAGCCAGGCTGGTAGTTGTCTTTCGTCGTCCGGTCGGGGAAGGACATATTTCCAGGGATGGCAAGGTCTGGCCGGCGCTCGCTGGCGAGACGACCGCCGTAGAGAACAGTGCCGTTCTGGGCAACAAATTCCTTGACGCGTTCTTCCACACGTGGACGGAAGTGCCGGAGCAGACCTTGTATGGGCCAAGCCGATGCATCCGCCAGACCACAGATGGTGTGACCCTCCATCTGACGAGTGAGTTCCCACATCATATCAATTTCACGGAGAGACGCTCGGCCAGACTCGAATCGGGTCATCATGCTTGCGAGCCAAGACGTGCCCTCACGGCAAGGAGTGCATTGACCGCAGCTTTCGTGTTGGTAAAACTTGGTAAGACGAGAAACGGCCTTAATCAGGTCCGTCGACTTGTCCATCACAATTACAGCACCAGTGCCAAGAGCAGTTTGATTGTCACGCAGAGAATCAAAGTCCATAAGAGCTTTCTCGCAAACCTCCTGTGGGATCATGGGCGTGGAAGAACCACCAGGAATAATGGCGAGAAGGTTGTCCCACCCGCCACGGACTCCACCGCAGTGACGCTCAATTAGCTCTTTCAAGGGGATACTCATTTCTTCCTCCACCACGCATGGCCTGTTAACGTGACCACTGATAGCGAACAGCTTAGTACCGTGGTTTCGCTCACGTCCAAAGCTGGCAAACCACGATGGACCACGACGAATGATGGTGGGCGCAACAGAAACCGTTTCAACGTTGGCCACCGTAGTGGGGCAGCCAAAAACACCCGTATCAGCCGGGAACGGCGGCTTCATGCGCGGCTTTCCTTGCTTGCCTTCCAACGACTCAATCAGAGCTGTCTCCTCTCCACAAATGTAGGCACCGGCACCTCGGTGCACGTAAACATCAAAGTCGTAGCCCGTGCCACATGCATTCTTGCCAATCAAGCCAGCTTTGTATGCCTCATTGATGGCAACCTGCGTGTTGTACGCTTCGAGGAAAAACTCACCACGCACGTAAATATAGGCGGCATTGGCACCCATAGCACGGCCGGCAACAAGGCAGCCTTCAATGAGCTTGTGCGGGTCATGGCGCATAATCTCGCGGTCCTTACAGGTGCCTGGCTCACCTTCATCGGCGTTAATCACAAGGTAGCGAGGACGAGGGTCTTTTTCCCATCCAGGCTTGAGCATGAAACTCCATTTCATACCCGAGGGGAAGCCAGCACCACCTCGTCCCCGAATACCAGATGCCTTCATCTGGTTAATGATGAAATCGTGACCCTTGTCAATGATGTCACGCGTGCGGTGCCAGTCACCACGGGCCATAGCGCCCTTTAGGCGGAAGTCATGATGACCGTAAAGGTTTTGAAAAATGCGGTCCTGATCACCAAGGCCACCGTGCGAGCGTTTTGGAGCATCCGCCACCGTGGCCATACCGCGAATTATACCGTTGGGTACGCTAGCAAGACGACGCTTGCACACAAGACCAGCCGAACGACTCGCCAACATGCCCTGCATCGTCGAGAGTATTGGTTCGGGAAATGCTTCTCTGGCACAGGCGCAACTCGAAGCAGCCGAGTCGCTGGCTTTCCACTCGGCCGGCCAACCAGCGGCCAGAAAATACTAATGAAAAAATAGGTAGGCCAGCCACTCGGCCGGGTGTCAAGCGCGGCAAATCGGGTGTGATCGGGCGAAGCACGGATCGGCGTCAGCGCAACTGGTGTGCATTCGCTGTGAAGCAGTAGGCGGTCATGGTCTTATCGCTTTGGAGACGGCCCATGTGGCGGCTCATGCGACATGTTCATCTTAGAGGTGCAGCGCCCATTGGACTGAGATGTGCGCCTCAGCCTGCTCGCGCCTTTTCGGTTTTACTGCCCAACGCATTCCCGCAGCCGACACCACGGACACCCCCACATAACCTTCCTGTTGCAGTGCCGGAAGGGGAACAGTCTGGGGAACCCCTTATATATAACCGTCCGCAGCGCAAAAAGCAGCGCCCCTGGTATAAGTCTCCTGCACTCTATGCCCTCGCGTTTTTGCAATGCCTTGCCATGTACCTTGGATTTTGGCAGCTCCGGCGACTTGATTGGAAACTCGCGCTCATTGATGAATTGGAAGAGAAGCTCCGTTGTGATCCCCTTCGCCTGCCGCGTAACGTGAATATGAATGTATTGCACGAGTTCGAGTATCGTCTCTTTGAGGTGCGTGGTCACTTTGACACATCGCGTGCCTTGTTCGTTGGTCCCCGCACGTACGAGAATGAACGCGGCTATCATATTGTGATGCCATTCAAGCGCGCCTCAGGCGGTCCAGATATCCTGGTAAACCGTGGATTTGTTTCTAATGACAACATTGTTGGCACGGGTATGGAGAAGCGCCTACGACACCCATTGAAAGAAGACGCGAATGAGCGTTCCATTGTGGTTCTATACCCACGCGTATACCCGCCTGGCAGGTTTGGTTTGCCCAACGAGCCAGAAAAGAATGTATGGCTGCAACTCAACCCGGGTCAGATGGCACATTGGTTGAATGAGCAAGCAGGTGTGCAAGATGTCATCGCGACAGAGAATACACCCAAAGAATCACATTTCTATGGCATGCTGCGCCGTCTGACGGCGCCCCCAACGCAAGAGTCTGTTACTCCTCAAGAGGCGTTTCAGAGAAAGCAGTCACAGCCCGTGATTCCTATTTACATGGAAGAAATCTTTGGTGGCACTTATGGAGAAGCGGCTGTTCTTTTGAACGAAGGCATTCCGGTAGGTCGCCCCGCCCGTATTGAACTGCGCAACCAGCATGCCGAGTACGCCATGACATGGTTCAGTCTGTCGGCTATCACAACTTTCATGTTCATATTCATGCTTCGCAAGGGACGCGGAACGTCGTAGATGCCAATTATGTGCCGGTGGTCTTGGGTCGTCGGAAGCACAAAAACGCCAGGGCAGTAGCCTTCCGGCTGGCAATCAGAGTGTGCTTCACACTTTCGAGGTCTTTCTTCATGTCAGCTGGTTTTTGCCCCTGCGCAGATGCGGAGTAGCGCTGGCTGATGGTGTCGTAGACGTGTTTTAGCGTGCTTTCTGCCTTGGGAGATACGTGGAACGACATCGTTTGGTGGACAAACTCAATTTCCAGCGTGGCCTGAAGCATACCACCTGTATTAAATGCAGGAATCCGGCAATAGGCATCTAGGATGGCATCCGCCATGATTTCGACAAGGGCCGCAATGACACGAGATACCAACGATGGCACAGTGGCGCGAATCTGGGCATGCACTTGCACAAGTTGAAGAAGAGCTTGATACACAAAGGGGCTGACGTTCGATGGATGCGGGCACTGATCCCATTTCATGCCACTTTCCAGAATACCTTGACGAACAATCTCTTGGACACACTGACCCTTCCTTCGCACCGAGTCAGAAAGCAGCTCATTGTCAATTCGGGTGCAGGTATCGAGGAGTCGAGTTTGTTCCGTAGTGAGCTTGACATGGTAGGCGTCTTCAAACTGCTTGATCCAGGCGCCGATCACATGGGAACGAAGGTGCGAAAGATTCGAAATGCTCAACAAAATACGCGTATCGCGATCACGCGGCTGCGTGGTGTATGCCTCGTGATACTTTCGCATTAGTGTGCGGAGTTCAGGCACGTCATGCTCAGATTGAGCGGCGCGTACCAATCCTTCCAAAAACGTGTGAAGCACCTGCACAAAGGTATCCTTGAGCCGCGACACGAATAAGTTGTCCACGTCATCTTTTGTCGTGCCCTGCTTGGAACGTACATCACCAAGATAAAAGCCCTCGCGAGCATTCCAGCGGTTGAAAACAGAGAACGAAAACAGGTACGACGTGATGGATGGCTGCTGGGAGTTGGGTACCCAATTTTCGAGATAGTGGCATACACAGGCATCCTGCAGCCATTGAAAACAGTGTACTTCTGTAAATTGAAAGCGCACATCGAGGAGCAGCTCTTGGAGCTGTGCGGATGTTCCTGGAATTGATAGTGCTTTTAATTCTTTGACGGCGTCAGCGATCGTGTTCAAAATGCTGTTCATATAGTGCGTAGTACATAGAGAGCTGCAAGGATGAGGCACCCATGACGGGAGTTGGGCCATAAGTGGCTTGGATGCACGCAGTCGGAACGACTCCAATGAGAAAAAGCGTCTTAGGCTTTGGACAAACAAAGCCACGCATTCGACAGCCCATGCCTTGGACTGCGTATGGATCGATGACGACAAAATCGCCGTCTCTTTGGTATATTTTCCAGATGCATGGCCTTGAGCAATACGCCAAAATACAGGCATAGACTGCAGTGTAACGCGACAGAGCTCGGACACCATGTTTTCAATGGACTGCCAATGAGAGGCGCCCAATTCTTTCTCGAAGGAGGGTCTCGAGCCATAGGACGTACGCACCAACACCAAGCATCCATGCAAGTCTTTGGCACGCTCAAGGTCAGAATACTCCGTAGGTGATGTGATATGAGGCTGGATAGCGCGAGTCTGATGTTCGTTCGTCGAGCGCAAAAGCGTCAATATATGCGCATGCTGAGACTCGAGAAAGATGGCGACAGGATCCGTGGATGGGTCTAGACAAAGGAGCACTTCAAAACATTTCTCCTGCTCTTCCACACTTCGGTGAGGCTCCCGCAGAATGTCCACGAGTTTGCCTTGCATATCGTACATAATGTCATCGACCGCATCCCATACCCGCGCAAAGATACGCCGCTGCTGAGCTAGCTGGCTCTCTGTGGGAGGCTCGTTGGATTCGTTTTGAATTGGCAAGATTTGGCCCGGGCGATTTTCAAGGAGGTACTTGCCTTTGAGGTAGTCTCGCAGCGCGACTTCGTAGTTCCCTGCCTCGACACTTTCATGAAGCGACCCCGGCAGATTAAAGAAAAAGTGTGATCTTTGAAACACGCCGAGCGTATTACGTAGCTTAGAAGATTTAGCGTAGTTTTCAAGGATAGGGCGGAATACGTCATTGGCCTGTGCACTGGCACCTGCCAACGAAGCCCGTAGGGCCTTGACACCCTCGTCGGGCCCAGCACCAAAGGGACTGCCAACAGATTCGCTCATCTCGCGAAATACATTATCATTGGTAGCTTTCACGGTGACAAACCTGTCAAAGTTTTGGTCCACGAGCACACGCAGAGCCTCAGATCGCTGTACCATGGTCTTTTTAAGATGAGCAGCTCCCTGAGACAGCTCAGGATAGGTAGCATTCGGGTGCACAGTATTGAGAAAACTTTTCGCATCGAACATCTTGCTGCTTATGTTGATCTTGCTTAGAATATCAGCCTCATCGGATCGCGCGGTGGGCAAGGTGGATCGCAAGCCTAGCGGGTCCGACCAATCCTCACCGTGGGAATAGGCAACATCACCGGTATGGCCAAGGTTCTGTCGTTTCACGTCTTCCCACTTTGTTGGATTTATGGAGTTCAGCTCATACGCTTGCAACAGCTCATTCTCGTTGACAGACAAGCTCATGCCGCATGAACGATCAATGCATGCCGCCAAGCGGGGTGGTCCATGTTCCCTAAGCAGGTATACCGCACGTGACACTATGGCTGGGGCTGTCCACCACCGTCTATTCATTGGCCTTGACGACGAGACCAGCGCGTTGAATGGCCCACTCTTTTTCGACGAGATGTGAGACCTTTTCGATAGTTTGAAGGAGTTTGGACATGTCATTGCTCCAGTGATTGAGTACTTCCGCGTCCGTCATTGGCGACTGGAAGTTGACAATTTGGGCTGGACGATCAATGCGTGCGTGCGTTGTCTTCTTGACAACAAGATCAGCCAAAGCCTCCTCAGCCTTGTCCAAGGGTAGGTCAAGAAGTTGGGCAAGACGCTCAAGGTGTATTTGAGTATAGTACTTGGCAACCACCTGAATATTGTATTCCACAACACGAGCATGGAGCTGTTTCCAACGCTCTTCAGCCTCAGGACTGCCGGAGAAAACGGCCAGCTGACGTAGCATCGGACCATAAAGAGCCTCAATACCCGGCCAACGCATCAGCTCGGGTGTAGTGAAGCACTTCAGAAGACTTTTGTATTCGGGCACCATGTCCAACGACTCCGTTGACTCCACACGTGATACCAAGTCGCTCTGCTCGTTATCAAAGGGCGAAAGAATAAGGAAAATGATAACGTGACGCAGGACGTCTTTCGATTTCTCTTCGTCGGAACGGATACTAGGCGTGTTAAGTACCTCTCGATAGTATTTGCACACATCGAGGTACCTACCGTCGTGCACGCCAATGTGGATCATCAGTTCATAATACAACAATTTGAGGCTCTGTTGCTCCTCATCCTCGAAAAATTTAGTGTTCACTTTGCGGCTAAGCATGTTCGCGCGAGCCATGTCAGTCCGTTCAACATTCAGGCGCATTTGCTCCAGAATGAATTCCACCTTCTCGCGCCGACTCAGGCTGCCAAAAGTTTCGACGGCCAAGTCCTGCAGCGTATCAGCAGCCTTGTCCACTTCGCCTTTAGCATATAGCATATCGGACATGCAACGACTAACGCGTGCACGTTCCACTTCCAGGAATACTTTGCCCGCTGTGATATCACGCAAAGTCTGCATGATCTTCATCTTAGCAGCATCGTTCAACGAAGTGTCACCGATGGCACGAGCATGTCGCATAAGAGCTGTGATGCGGTCGTCTTCCTTGCCCTCACGGTCCAGTTCATCGTCGTTGGACGGCTTGCTGTCGGCCTTCTTCGACTCTTCATCCACGGCCATGTTCTCAGTCGCTTCCGTGCTTTCCATAGCGACGTCTTGGGTTTGCAGTGAATCTTTGCCAATTATGGCGTACAACGACGTAGGCGCACGCATATCCGACGTGTCTGATGCCTGCAGGAAGAGCATAGTAAGCTGGATCATGCGAACGATGGCGAACTTAGATTGACCGTGCTTCTTCGAAAACGAGTGAATTGTCTCGCATAGCTTTTCAATGTCTGTATGCGCCACGTCTGGTGTCGTACGGATCATCAACACCGACGTCAAAAGAAGACGTGCGGTACTCAACACATCTGAGGCGCCACGAGCCTTCTTTTCCAAGGGTATGACAAGATCTAGCGCCTCTTGCAATAGACCTGAGCTAGTCAGCTTCTCCAGCTGAGGAAGAAGAGTGTCGACTTCAGCCGTGTAATCAGCCTCTTGCTTCTCTTGGCTCATAGAGACGACCAATCTGGAGAGTTGCGGCGGTCTTGTTTCGTCACCGATCACCACCGCAGACGTTCTTGTCACGTGATATGCGCCTGGGCCAGCGAAACAAGGACGCCTGCCCGCTTCGCGTGCCGGGGCCACGTCGATCCTTCCTACCAAATTCTACTTTCATGGTGTTGACTGAAAACTTGAAGCTTGTTGCCCTCGGCAACCCTCTGCTGGACATGCAGGTCCGTGATGGTCAAGAGGTGCTGCAAAAGTACGGTCTGAAGTCGAATGATGCTGTGCTTGCCTCGCCCGAGCAGTTGAGCATTTATGGTCACCTTGTCGAGAACTACCAGGTCACGTATGTGGCTGGTGGTGCTGCACAGAACACGGCACGCTGCGCTCAGTATGTTTTGCCTCAGGACTCGACTGCCTACCTTGGCTGTGTCGGTAATGATGACCTTGCCCAGCAGCTGCGTGCAGCTAACGAGCGCGAAGGTGTGCAGAGTGTGTACCAGGTCGTGAATGACACGCCAACGGGCTCGTGCGCAGTGGTAATTACTGGCCACGACCGTTCTTTGTGCACGAACCTGGGTGCGGCAGAAAAGTTTGCTCAGTCACATCTCGAGAGTGCTGATGCAAAGGCCGTGATCGAAGCAGCCAAATTCTTCTACTTGGGTGGTTTCTTCCTGACTCACGGTGTCGAAAGTGCTCTGGCTCTGGCCAAGCACGCTAAAGACACGGGCAAGACTTTTTCCATGAATCTCTCTGCTCCATTCATCCCTCAGTTCTTCAAGTCTCAAGTGGACCAGGTGATCCCCTACGCCGGGCTGGTGATCGGCAACGAGTCTGAGGCAGAGGCCTGGGCCAAAGCGTCTGGTCTGGATACCACGGATTTGAATGTCATTGCACAGAAGATTGCTGACTCGCCTTCGGAACTGTCCAAGCCCCGCACGGTGCTGATTACGCACGGTGCTGAATCGACGATCCGTGCTGTGCAAGGTGCTTCGTCGACGCACACGCACCCAACACCCAAGGTGGACGCTGCCAACATCGTTGACACGAACGGTGCCGGTGATGCATTTGCTGGTGGTGTGATTGCCGCCCTCATTCTGGGCAAGTCGATGGAGGAGGCTGTGGACGTGGGTCACCGTCTCGGTGGTATGTGCATTGGCCAAGTAGGACCTGTGCTCAAGTTCCCTAAAGAAAACGTACTCTAGGATGAATGATGAGAAGTGTTCAACCACACGCACAATACCTCGAAAAGGCTCGATAAATCACTGGCTATGCGTGATGCGAACTTGTTCATCCAGGTCTGTCGTCGGTGAAGATAGCGCACTCGCTGTCCTGTGCTGCTGAGGACATGACGTAAGTGACCTGTACGTTCATCGAATGTAGTTTGTCTACATAATACGTATGGTAGAAACTTTGGCCATGAATGTTAGCGAGTTATTCTTTTGAATTATCTGGTTGTTGAGGGGGTGGTGGGTACATTACTGGTTGTTGATTCAGGACTGTGGTATGGACGTGTTCCGTCATGGAATGGTCCTGTGCGGAAGCTTGGTTGGCAGCAGCAGAGGTCACGAGAGATCGGGCGGACACAATATCATTGCGAATGATACCGCTGCGCTCGCACATACCACGGAAAATACTGTCGGGAGTGTCGAATAGATTCAGTGGCGTGTCGAATTCGGCTACCTTGCCGTCATCCATGACAATGATCTTGTCGTAACCAATAATGGTCGATAGACGGTGTGCAATGCACAACATGGTGCGATCCGCGAATTCGGTGCGAATGGTGCGCTGGATTTTGGTATCGGTCTCAAGGTCAACGGACGCCGTGGCTTCATCCAACAGAATAATCTTGCTGTTTTTCACAAGAGCGCGTGCGAGAGACACCAGACTGCGTTGACCCACAGAAAGATTAGCACCCTCTTCGTCAATGATCGAGTCAAGTGTGAGTCTTGTAAGTGATTTAGGTTGTTGCTCTTGAGTAGCCAGCGGGTTGTTGGGCGTTGTTGCATCCGGGTTGGGAGTCACAGTGCCTGTGCCTGGCTCGCTAGCGTTCGACGCAGACGTCAAATACGCACGGTGCATCGCATCCCAAAGACGAGCGTCATCAAAGCGCTCGAATGGATCCAAGTTGGATCTTAAAGTACCACTGAAAAGCAGTGGTTCCTGGGGGAGAATAGCAATGCTGCGGCGCAGATCCTCCAATCCAATCTTGGACACATCCACATCATCGACCCTAACCGTGCCCTCGGTGGCCTCAGCTAAGCGCAGCAGAACAGTGAGAATTGAACTTTTACCCGCACCGGTACGACCCACAATACCCACTTTTTCGCCGCCATTCACGGTAAAATTAACGCCTTTGAGCACAGGAGGTAAGTTGGGGCGGTACCGAAGCCATACATTGTTCAGCTCCACTTTGCCATGCGAAGGCCATGCAGCATCAGGCTTATTCTCTGGAATTTGTTGCGCCGGCTCTTGGTCAAGGCTTTCAGCGTAATACACTACACGCTCAGCGGAGTTCATCTCATTTTCGAGTTCGGTGAGCTGACGCGTAAGGAAACCCAGGGTTTGAGCCACCGTCACAACTTGAGACAAGGACACGCCACTGGTTCCACTGTCAATCGTACCAACACGATTAGAGCACAGCAGACCAGTTATGAGTACACACACAGACCCTAACACGTCAAGACGGAGACCGAGCCATCGCTGATTTACAATTGTGAGGAAGTATGCGCGATTCTGAAGATCCATGTACTTGTAATTATCATGTAGGAAGCGGTCCGATTCGCGGTATGCACGGATGGTCGTGAGACCGCTCAGCGATTCAGCGAAGTGAGAGTAAAGCGTCGATCGCAGGAGGGCATCGACACGCTTGAATTCACGCGCAGAAGAGCGGTAGAAGGTCGAAAAGAAGTAGGCAAAGACAAACACGGCCACTACCACAATGGCGAAGTAGTACGTGAACACAATCACCATGATTGATGCACCGAGAATGGAAAGCACCGTGGACGCGCACTGACGAACGAGATTGCTCAGCTGGTTGTCCAGCACGTCAATGTCTTTACCGAATCGGTTCATGATACGTCCCAAAGGTGTAGTATCGAACCACGCCATCGGAGCGTAAATCACGCGTCGCATACCATTATCATGAAGTCTGCGCGAAGCAAGGAACGTCATTACACCAAGAGCCACATCCATGACGAAATTGAAGAGGAGCTGAATAATACCCAGCGCCGCGTATACACCAGCCTCAAGGCCGATGGATTTGTTGGTGGTAACGGGCACATCGCGTGCTTTCTGATCCGCCTTTTCACCTTCCCACTTTTGCCACCAAATGACCCAGTATGAAGACAGGTTCGTGGATGCCTGCATACAAGCACCAGCCACAAGGACAATAGGCACCACAAGCCAGCCTTTGCCGGCGCGGATGTAAGAGAGCCACACATGACCGTCCACTGAACCCGTGTTGCGTTCCTCGCTCTCGGTCGTCTTACCAAAGCCCGGTTTGCTCAGATCCGCTAGCGTGTATTTCTTAGCCGGAGCCTTCGAATCCTCCTCTTCCGCAGCAAGTTCATCTGCATCCTCTTCTTGATCCTTCAACATACCAAAGTTGTACATGGTGTTGAAAAATGAACCGCGCAGACTCATGAGTTCCTCGTAAGTGCCCGTTTCATCGATTCTTCCATCGTCCATCAGCACAATCCGGTCACACCTAGGAAGGTGCTGGATTGCATGTGTCACGAGAATAACCGTCTTGCCTTGATCCCTTAGAGGCAAAATGGCATTGTTGAACAGGGCTTTACCAACATGCGCATCCACAGCCGAAAGCGGGTCATCGAGACAAATAATATCAGCATCAAAGTACAAAGCACGGGCAATATTGATGCGCTGCTTCTGACCGCCGGAAAGCGTGACACCACGTTCTCCGATCTCTGTCATGTCACCACCCTGCAGTATGGCAAAATCAGCAAAGAGCTCTGCTCGCTTCACACAGTCCCAATAATGCTTAGCATTCCATGGCTGGCCAAACACAATGTTTTCGCGAATTGTGGCGTTCTGAATCCATGCAGACTGAGCACAATAGGCCACTCGTTGGGACGACCAAATAACATCGCCTGCAGACCTAGACATTTCGCCAATGGCACCGAGGATTAACGAGGACTTACCGGAACCCACAGGACCAATGACAGCACAAAGCTCGCCACGACGCACCTTGAGATTCACATTTTCCATTTGGAACGGCGTCTCGATGACTTCGTCTGGCATCTTGTCTGGTACACTTGTCACAGGCACACCCTCATCAGCCGCAACTTCAGCCGCACTGACTTTGTCTTTGCGGCGCAAAAACTTGAATTTCTTGCCTGACTTGGCCGGTTTACTTTTTCGATTACGAAGAAGGCGTGCCCACAGGCGCTTATGTTTAGCCTGACGCTTACTTGACTTTTCGTTCAATTTTTTGACGGGCTTGAGCGTCTCGTCTTCTTCCACACTTTCCCACAAAAAGGTGGCATCGTTAATAAAAAGACCATACGGAGAAGACTCGTCAGAATGCAACGTCGTGTCGTGCTGTTCGGCATAGAAGACATCGCGAAGACGCATAAACGAGTTCCATCCATCTGCGATGACACTAAGACCAAACGGTAAGAACATGAGGGGAAGACGAAGTAGCTGGAAAAGGGTAATAGCAGGGAACACCTTTTCCAAATCTTCTAAATCCAGGCGGCCATTCTTGAAATAGTAAGTAATAACTGCTAGAACACTTGACAGCAAGGGCAAACTAATGGCCGAGGCCATCAAACCAGAGCGAGCCACAGCAAGGTAGAAAATGTACTTCAATTCGTGTTTTCGCAAGTCCGAAATCAACTTGAAGAAATTAGATTCGTACGAAAACAGCTTGACGATGCGCATACCGGAGACCACCTCTTGCGTGCGTCGCGCTCGACGATCCGTCCATTGCATAGACTTGGCGCGCAGAGTAAACAAGAACAGCATGTAAAACATCTGAAATGGCATAACAACAACGATAAGAGCAAAGCCAGACAGAGAAGACACACCAAATCGAGTCAGTAAAATAATCAAACTGACAATAATTTCCACGGGTGCCGTGAAGGCCAAAAGCCACCATTGAGCACCAAAGTCAATTCGACTAACGTCGGTACTGATATGGTTGACAAGCTTACCCGTAGAGCGATCGCGACCTTGCATGTTCAGAGCACGTCGGAAAATACCCGACACAAGGGCAGCACGACAAAATACACCGACGTACAAACTCTTGTAGAAGAATCGGTTCGAAAGGATATTACCAATCACAAGCATGACAAACATGACAACAGAGTATCCGCATGCGAGTCCTGTCTTTTCCTGACGAATCGCACCCATGAGCTGTTCGATCACAAGAGCAGAACACATTTGGGCAACATCGGCGAGCAGCTTGGACAGGAAAGCCTCTAGGATATGAGGCCAAAAAATATCGAAGCAAGACATAAAAAGATTCGCCCGCTTTTGCCCACTCTTTACCGAGCCTGCAAGTTCCTTCTTGCGTCGCATTTCGCTGGTGATCTCAATTTGTTTAAGTACAGAGAAGTCAGGCATAGACCAAATAGCTTCCTTTGCTGCAAGACGTTCTTCAACTGATGCTTCGCCGCCAACTTTTTCTTCGCACTCTTTCTTCGCCTGACTCTTCCATTTCCGGTACATAGAAGCCGAGGGCTTCGCTTGGCCATTCCTAAATTTTTCATTTTGCTTGTCGGCTTTGGCCACACGAGCCTCCCAGCACTGTACAAGTTTGTTGCTAAGGTGCTCCGCTTGGCGTGGACCATCCATGGCCCACAGATCCGTGGCTTCAAGTGGGCGACGGTATCCGAGAAGCAGCATAGATCCGATCCAATGGTAGGTATAATCCGAAAAGATGTTTGCACGACCAAGCGGCAATTCCTTGGCATCATCAAGGCTTTCAGGCGGCGGGGGCGGAGCATTTTTAAAGCGCCATAACTGCCACCAATGTTCACGAACGCGGACCCCAAACTTTTGATTGCCTTGACGATCTTCTCGCTTTACGCTGGTGTCGCCTGTTCGCGACTTAGGATGTTGATTATCCATCAAGAACTCGTCCTCATCCGAAAAAGGCTGATATTTCTCGGGAATTTTTCCTGAATCTGGCGGTGAACTTAGATTCCCGTCATATTTTTCATCTATAGGCTCTTGAGGATGAGACATTGTATGCAATGCCTCGTGAGCCACAGGACGGCCGGTGTCGTGGTATCAGTGCACTGATTTTCCCACGCTGCAAGGCCCGGTGGTTTCGCGCCCAAAAAAAGAGAATTTTTCGTTTAGTCTTACTAACTACACGGGTGTTGCACCAATCATATGAGGCTTGTGCGACCCAAGTCAATGTTACCCTGGCCTAAACCAAAGCAAATGTGTCAGAAAATGCACGGCCCTGTATGATAGTTGTTGATCAAAATTCCGTGTGGCGAATGGATACGCGACAAATCAGAACAAATACGTATATTCACCGAGCTCGCTGGCCTATCCAGACAATTATGACAAACGTAGCAGGAGATACATGAGGACATGAAGGTCCGTAATTACAAGCGCACAACGCGCAGCGGGTCTGTGGGGTCAACGCAGGCGCGCAATATAGCATTCATTGCATCTGATTTCCAGCAATTGGGAGTGTTGAGCCCTTCGCACCGAAGGTGTGCGGGTAACAGAGCCGCTTCGCCTGTTGTATGACGAATTCCGTACAAAGTTGAATCGTTAGGCCAATAGTTGAATCTGTACCCGTTTTCGTGCAGCCAAGTCATCAGCCCCTTCCAAGGAAATCGAGACTGCGACTTTTTGCGGAAGTTGGCAAGTTCGACGGGATCTAAACCAGATTCGACAAGACGTTGAAAGAGAGGCGTGGCGAGTTTGCGCTTCTGAATAGATGTGAGTAAGGTGGGATCTTCGGGCAGGATAATGGGTTCTTGCGGTTGAAGTGGTACTTGAACATCGAGGCGTGCATCGCGTTCCAAAACCGTAGGGTCATCTGTGGGTGCGATAGTTAGACAGATGCAAGCAGCAAAACGGTTCTGGAATGTCTCAAGAGGTTTACCTGGGCCAAGAGCCGTTTGGAATGCATGAAGACCAGCTGTTGATGCAGCGATTTGCACATGATTTGAGCCAATATTAGGGTGAGCAATGATTGTGAAGGATTCTGCGCCAAGATTTTGTGAACATTGTTGCGAAAATTGTTCAAACCGTCGCACTGCGCGCTTGTATTCCGCTCGAGTAATGGTTCCTGACTTTTCTATGCGGTTATCTTGTTCCCAAGCATTAATATCTTGTTGCGTACGAAGCATGAATTCAGGATCCTCTTTCATTTTTTGGTACAGCGGCGCTAGTTCGTCACGGATGCGCTGTGCCTGTGTTGCACTTGAGTCGGAGCGTATGCCCTGAGCACCCGTAAGATCCAAAGCCGTAGGGTCACCATTAGCACTCTTGCGTTTCTGTTCTGCTAGGTACCGCTGGTACAAATTCCATGAATTGGGCTGGCGTCCAAATTCACGTGAAAATCCAAGAAAACGACGGATGGCAGCTGGATTCACATGGTATTCGGCAGCCCACGCGTCGATTTGACCGTTAAGCGAATCGCGATACAAACTTAGTTGCTGCTTCAACGGTGGGGGTAAAGTAAAAGACATGTACGCGCGTGTTATGCGAGGCCTACAGCCGTGTTGGAAATAATAGTGGTACCTACAAGGATTGACAAGCACTACCCGCTAGGCATGGTCTCGTTCAACATGACTAAGCTCCCTCCACATCGACACGACTCAAGCAGGTACCTCTGAAAGCGACGTGCCCATTGGGACATACAATGGATCCTAAGCGGATCTTTGTGAGTGGTGGTGTGTGCTTATGACAGGAATCACGATTACTTGATTCATTAATCAATGAGGTGGTGGTTTCAGTAGCACTAGAGGTGCATAGCAGGGCGAAGCGTGCAAAGATGGATTGTCCTAAATGTGACAAGCCCGAGCCGGCGCATGACGTCAGTGATCCAGCATCCCTGGTGCATGGGACAAAAACAGATTATTACTCCAACAACCCATTGTTTGAGTGTCTCGTCTGCTCAAGACAGGTTTCTTCAAACAGGTATGCAACACATTTAGAAAAGTGTATGGGAATTGGAAGCAAATCGCTACGCAAAGGCTCAGCACGTAATGCCAAGACAGCCTCGACGGCCGTGACACAGCGTTTACTGAATACGAACTCACGCTCTGCTTCACCTGCTTCGTCCACAACTTCTACACAGCGGAAACAGGGCGCTTCGCCAGCGCCGGCAGCATCTAAGGACAAAGCCAAAAAGACGGAATCACCCGGTCCTCTTGCCAAGCAGATTGGGAACACGTCTGGTGCGCAGGCGCCCAAATCTGAGGTCGCAAAACGGGTCGACACCCTTATACCACCCAAACCAAGTGTGTCGACGCCTCAGACCGACTCAGGGTCCGCACCAGGGCAGCATGATGATGACATGTTAGATGAGGCGGATTTTCCTTCCTTCTCACTATCTGTACGTTATATGGGTATACTAATGGATACAGTCCGATACAGAAGATTCTGGCGGTGCATCAGATGCCGAAGAGGTTACAGCCGCGCAAGCGGCTTTGGATGACAACGTCGAGGACATCGAGTTTGATTTGGACGAAGAAGATGGAAGCGATAACAACGATGTCGAAGTGGACGTTATTGACGTGATCGAGTCAGATGCGGGAGTGGACGACGACGATGATGATGATGACGACGACGATATTGGTGTTTAACTACTCCGAAAGCCAGCCATACCGTATGAAAGCATCGACAATTTGAGGAGCGTTTTGTGGCGCGAGGAATAGGGAGCGGCATTCCATAAAGAACCACAATTTGAGCATAGGAAAGAGTGTGGACACGCTCATTCGGTCACGAAGAGTAGCAAGCTGAGCTTCGTCACTAGACATCTTGTGACCCAGGGAGCGGAGAATCGGAATAGCGTTGCGGAATAGGTCCAGATTCGGATCAAGTCGGCGTCCAATACCTTCGAGAATCATGATACTCAGGACAGTATTCACAAAGTCTGGTTCCATCTTGACGTGATACTTGCGCACGGCCTTCAGCGCCTTGTTTAGCACGTGTCCTATATCGAGTGCTGCAAGACTGAATCCACCCGAAGCCACGTTGCTGATGATGCCTTCCATCGCATTGACGAAGCCTTCTTTGTCCGTCACGAGCTCAGGTGTGCGGCACCGTTCGACCATCAAAGCTCCTGCTTGTCGTCCATTGAGTGTGGCAATAGCGGCGAAGAGGTCCATAAAATTTTGCAGGTTCTTAGGAGATAGCTCGGAAATGAGGCCTGCATCCAAAATGACCAGTTCAGGCAAGAATCCATCTTCTTGAATGTTATGGATCATAGCATGCCAGTCATCGGGATGCTGTGAGCATGATACGAGCTTCTGAGCGACTTGATCATCAGGGATGATGCCAGTGCGGTTTCGGTGACCAAGAACATAATCTGGGTCGAAGCGGTAAAGAATGCGAGACAAGATATTTTGCAGAAGTGAGCGCATCGAAGGGCGGTAGAACTTGACCATTATGTTGCCGGGATGCAGATCGGCATGTGTGAAATTGTCAATCAGAAGCATACTGAGAAAGGCGTCCAAACCCATCTCGGCGATGCGCGAGTCGTACGCGCCACTCCCCATATGCATGAAATGCTTGAGAGGAACAGCCTCGATCAGCTCTTCCACCAAGACATCTTGTGAGCAAAATGCATGGAGCGGGCGAGGGAATACTACAGTGCCGCCACGGCCAGCAAAGTTGCGTTCGAAACGTGAGAGATGAGATGCTTCTTGGCGCAAGTCGAGCTGGCTTATCATGAGTTGAGCGAACTGTTCCACTTCCTCTGGCAGCGAGATCCATCTCATCCCGGGCAACGCATTAAGGAGGCCGGCAAAGAACTGCATGATCTTGATATCATGGTGGATGATGCGATGGACGTTTGGATGCAAGATTTTGATGGCAACAGCTGCGCCATGTTGGTGTGTGGATTGGTCATGCTCGAATGTCAATGCCAATTCACGACCAATATTCTCGGCAGCGACATGCAATCGGTTTTGATCGTTTGTATCTTCCACGTAGTCCAACGGAAGAAGATGTTGGTGTAATACAGCTTTGTAAACCTGGCCCACCGCACCAATACCGACTGGCTTCTCGTCAAATGTAGCAAATACTTCGTCAAAAGGGCGCTGAAACACGCGCTCCAGGACTCGGCGGGTGTAGGCCATTGAATGAGGCTTGTTATTCGAGTGTAGCTTCGACAGGCGATTGCACAGCTCATCAGGGAACAAGTCGCGACGCGAGCCAGCCCATTGGCCGAGCTTCACAAAAGTGGGACCCGCCATTTCCATTTGTGATACCAGTAAACGATACCATAACAAGGCACCCCATCGGTCGCTCTCGACAAGGTGACCATCCTGATCTTTGTATGTCGACACTGTCCCCACAAAAAGAAGAGGTGTCGCAAGTACCACTGGAGCAAAGATCAAGGCCAGCAAAATGAACCGCTTGCATACCAGCAGCGGCTCGATCACATAGAGTGATACTGCATGCCAAACGCGGAGCACAATCGGTTTAGGTGAAGGCGACGGTGCTGGAATAGAGGGTGTTTCCTGTTCCTTTTCATGTGGGTCCTTCGGTGGCGCCTGCAAGAACCGCCACTGCAAGAATGAGTACGTCAAAATACCCATACCGCCCACGACACCCAACGCACCTAGACGAATGACGCGTGTCGGGCGAGATTGTGTCGTTGTGCGCATGCCCGCATGAGCCACACATGCATGTATGCGAGGTATGCGTTGTCGCCAAACGTCTCCAAGTAAGCTCGGGCGTCGTGCGAGGGCAGACCCAAATTGGACGCGCATGTCGCGACACGGATACAGTGTCGGAGTGCCGCTCAGACCGCCTGGATGCTTGGGCACATGGCCCTTCATCACGTGAGTGG
>OJLW01000524.1_pt1 | contig 18527 bp, 17 predicted proteins | sample 1597021 | NCBI WGS metagenome assembly OJLW01 (sample SAMEA3904676, study PRJEB24821) | metagenome | biome: Builtin; feature: hospital; material: surface | place: USA | collected 2013-06-03
CCGGCAACTTCATGATCTGGTGCATCAACGATATCCAGATCCTGCTGGCCCCGGTTCTCGAAAACTAGGCCTGTGCCTGGGACGCAGCCACCTCGGCGCAATCTGGGCGCCCACAGTGCTGTGTCTCTACGTGCTGGATGCAATCATCACAGATGAGCACCTGCTTGCGGCACGTGTCCTCATTGAGGCAGTTGTGGAAGGTATTCGTCCCTTTTCCACAATGCACGCAGTGGCCGAGCTGAATAAAGCCTGGATCCTCTAGGCCCTGGCCAAACTCGTGATGCATGCGCTTGTCAAAGACATACATCGAGCCTTCCCACAGGCCATCGTTGCCGTACTTTTCGCCGTAGCGGACAATGCCGCCGTCAATCTGATAGACCTCGTTAAAGCCCCGGTTCTTCATCAGCGCGGAGAGGATTTCACAGCGGATGCCGCCCGTGCAATAGGAGACCACGGGCTTATCCTTCATCCAGTCATACTTGCCGGACTCGAGTTCGGCGATGAAATCGTGAGTCGTGCGCACGTCCGGCACCACGGCATTCTTGAACTTGCCGATTTCCGCCTCCATGGCATTGCGTCCGTCGAAGAAGACGACCTCCTCGCCGCGCTCTTCTACTAGCTTGTTGACCTCTTCGGGTTTGAGGTGAACGCCGCCGCCGATGACGCCATTCTCATCCACCTTGAGCTCACCCGGCGCGCCGAAGGCCACGATCTCATCGCGCACCTTAACCGAGAGGCGCGGGAAATCCTCCGCACCGCCTTCGGACCACTTGAACTCCATCTTCTTGAAGCCCGGGTACTCGCGGGTTTCGCGCACGTAGCGCTTGCAGGCCTCCATGTCCCCGCCCACGGTGCCGTTGATGCCGTGCTCCGAGATGAGGATGCGGCCCTTCAGCCCGAGCTTCTCGCAGAGGTTACGCTGCCACAGCATGATCGCGGTGGGATCCTCAATGGGAGTGAAGCAGTAGTAGAGGAGAATCTTGCCAATAGTCACGCCCGCAAGTCTAGGCCCGCTGCGAGGTAAAACCCCAATCTTTTGGGCCCAACGCTGCAACCGCTCTTAACCCAAAGCCCCAGACCTCGATCCCGCAACCTGCAGGTGGGTGGTGGGGCGTCGCCAAGCGCTTGCCGACGCCCACCTGCAGGTTGCGGGTTCCAGGTCTGGGGGAATGCCTACCGAGATAGCGCTTCCCTCCAATGTTCGGGAGAATCTTAACGCTTCTGGTACAGCGCGCTCTTGCGGGCAAAGACCGGATCGGAGGTCACCAGGACGCCCAGGTTGCGGAAGATGCCCTCATCCACCGAACCCAAGATGGTGGTGGTGTGGACATCGCAGCCCTCGAGTTCCTTCAGTGCGTCGAGCGCGCGGCGGGCGTTCTCATCCTTAGCCGCGGAGACAGAGAGCGCAATGAGCACCTCGTCGGTGTGCAGGCGCGGGTTCTGCGAGCCCAAGTGCTTGGTCTTCAACGTCTGGATCGGCTCGATGGATTCCGGGGACAACAAATGCAGGTCATCATCGATGCCAGCGAGGTGCTTGAGCGCATTGAGCAGCGCGGCTGCTGAGCAACCCAGCAACGGGGAGGTGCGGCCGGTGATGATGGTGCCGTCGTGAAGCTGCAGCGCGGCTGCCGGGCCTTGCGTCTCTTCCGCCTTCTGACGTGCCGGGAGTACCACCGGGCGGTCGGTGGACTTGATGCCGGCCTTGGCCATGACCACGGCAGCGCGCTCGGACTGCGTGGAGTCGAGGCCGTTGCGGGCTTCTTCCACCAAAGTCTTGAAATAGCGGCGGATGATCTCCTGCTGGGAGGCCTCGCGGCAGACCTCATCGTCGGTGATGCAGAAGCCCACCATGTTCACACCCATGTCCGTCGGGGACTGGTAGGGCACGGTGCCGGTCAGGCGCTCCAGCAGAGACTTCAGCAGCGGGAAGGCCTCGACGTCGCGGTTGTAGTTCACCGTCGATTCGCCATGCGCGGAAAGGTGGAAGTGGTCGATGACGTTGGCGTCGTTGAGGTCCACGGTGGCGGCCTCATAGGCCAGGTTCACCGGGTGATCGAGCGGCAGGTTCCAGATGGGGAAGGTCTCAAACTTGGCATAGCCTGCTGGTACGCCGCGCAAATTCTCATGGTAGACCTGCGAGAGCGCGGTAGCCAGCTTGCCGGAGCCCGGCCCCGGCGCGGTAACCACCACGAGGTCACGGGTGGTCTGAACATAGTCGTTCTTGCCCAGGCCATCCTCGGAGACAATGAGGTCGATGTTGGCGGGGTAACCCGGGATGACACGGTGGCGCGCCACAGTGAGCCCCAGGCGCTCGAGGCGCTCGATAAAAGCCTCGGCCTGGCTATTGCCGTCCTCGAGCTGCGTCATGACGATGTTGTTGACAAGGAAGCCGCGGTCTCGGAAGACGTCGACAAGCCGCAGCACATCGTCCTCGTAGAGGATCCCCAGGTCGCCGCGCATCTTTTGGCGCTCAATGTCCTTGGCATTAATGCAGACGAGGATTTCTACGTCATCCTTGATGCGCTCGAGCATCGCAATCTTGTTATCCGGGGTGAAACCGGGCAGAACGCGGGAGGCATGCATGTCATCGAAAAGCTTCCCGCCCATTTCGAGATAAAGCTTCCCGCCAATTTCTTTGCGTCGAGCGTTGATGTGCTCCGACTGCAGTTCAATGTATTTTTCACGGTCAAAACCGATTGCGCGCCCCATAGTATTTAGGCCCTTCCGTTCAACGGGTAGTACCCGGAAAGTCTACAGCAGCACAGCCCCCGCGTAGACTTCCTGACATGCCTGAGGGACACGTTATTCACCGCCTTGCTCGGACACTCAATGCGGACTTTCGCGGCGCGCCGCTGGCTGTGAGCAGCCCCCAGGGCAGGTTTGCTGCGGAGGCCGCGCTTGTCGACGCCTCTCCCCTCTCCCTCGCCGAAGCCTTTGGCAAGCACCTCTTCCTCCACTTCGATGCGGACAGCCCGCGCCACGTGATTTACATCCATCTGGGCCTCATCGGTTCCCTGCGCTTTGAGCCTTCTGCCGATGTGTGGGGCCAGATCCGGCTGCGCATTGATAACGGCACAACAGCCGCCAACCTCCGCGGCCCGCAGTTCTGCACGCTCATCACGGAGGAGGAGTACAAGGCCAAGGTGGCGAAGGTGGGTCAGGATCCTCTCCGGGAGGATGCCGACCCGGATGCCCTATGGGCCCGCGTGCATGCCTCGCGGCGCAGCATCGGCGCGATGCTCATGGACCAGGCCCTATTCGCCGGGGTGGGCAACATCTACCGCGCAGAAGCTCTTTTCCGACAAGAGCTTTCCCCCTTCATCCCCGGCAACCAGCTCGACCGAGCGGAGTTCGATGCCATCTGGTCTGACCTGGTCGATCTCATGGGCTACGGCGTCGAGCGCGGCCGCATCGATACGGTCCGCCCCGCCCATACGCCGGAGGCCATGGGCCGCGAGCCGCGCAAGGATGACCACGGCGGCGAGGTCTATGTCTACCGCCGCGCCGGGGAACCCTGCCACGTGTGCGGCACCGAGATCCGGGAGCAGGTCATGCAGGGCCGTAACCTCTTTTGGTGCCCCACCTGCCAACCCGCGCGCTAGGGTGTGGGGTATGCGCCCTGCTTATACCGTTGCTACTGTTCGTGCCGCTGAGAAACGACTGCTGGGACAGCAGTCTCATGAGGATCAGCTCATGAAACTGGCGGCAGCCGCGGTGGCAGAAACCGCGTCGGTGATGCTGGAGGCACGCCCCGGCGCGGTGCTCGTTCTTGCCGGTTCCGGCGGCAACGGCGGAGACGGGCTCTTTGCCGGGGCGGAGCTGGCCTCGCGCGGGGTTACGGTCCATGCCCTGGTTCCAGAGCGCTGTCACGAGGAGGCTCTCGCTGCGTTCCGTTCCGCCGGTGGCGCGGTCCTTTCTGCCGACGCGCCGCCTAACGGCAGCGCACCCTTAGGAAGCACGCTGGTTATTGACGCCATCGCCGGCCTCGGCTCCGCCCGGGGCTTGAGCGGCACCGCGCTCTCGCTCTACCGCCACGCCACGTCTGCCGGGGCTGCAGTCTTGGCCGTCGACATGCCCACCGGCGTCGACGCCGACACGGGAGTCTGCGCCGCGGATGCCGTCCACGCCGATGTCACCGTCACCTTCGGCTCGCCGCGCCTCGGCCACCCGCTCGCCGCCGAATGCGGGCAGGTGGTGGTCTCCGATCTCTTCCTGCCCGACGCGCCTTCCTTTGCCGAGACCCTCGCTGAACTGGACGAACCAGCGGCATTCATCGCCCACGAGCCCACCGTTCCGACGCCCTTTGCGTGGCAGCCGGGCGAACTCGATCTTCCTGGCGGGCGCGCTTCCCGCCCCTGGCCGGTTGGCTGCACCGGACCCATCGTTGATCCCACACCAGCCGCGCGCTCGGATAAGTATTCCGGCGGCGTCGTTGCCCTGGCCGCCGGAAGCGATACCTACCCGGGTGCGGGGATCCTCTGTGCCACCGCAGCGGTGCGCGCCACGCCCTCGATGGTGCGCTTCATCGGCGATAACTCAATCACCTCTTTGCTGCCCGAGCTGGTCTGCCATCCCGATGTGGCCTCATCCGGTCAGGCCCAGGCCTGGGTCGTGGGCCCCGGCCGTGGAACCGATACAGCGGCCGCCACCGAACTGCGCAAGGTCCTGGCGCAAGGGCTTCCTACCGTTATCGATGCCGACGCCCTTACCCTTCTGGCACGCAATACCTCCCTGCGCCAGAAAGTCACCGAGCACCCGATGACCATCCTCACCCCGCATGAAGGCGAGTTCAGCCGCCTCTACGAGGCCGCCTTCGGCTCTGCGCCCGATGCGGCTACCGGCTGGAGCCGCGCCCTCCACGAGCTAGCCGAAGAGCTGGACAGCATCATCCTGCTCAAGGGCCGCCTAACCCGCGTCACCGCCCCGGGCCAGCCGCTCTATTCCTTCAACGCCGGTCACTCCTTTGCCGCGACCCCCGGCTCCGGGGACGTCCTCTCCGGCATCCTGGGCGCGGTCGTAGCCCAGCTCTTCGCCGAATCCTCCACCGAGACCGCCGCCGCGACCACCGCCCAAACCATCACCGAGGTTCTCCACGCCGGCGCTATCCACGCACACGCGGCGGCCATCGCGGCCGAAACCCCCGAGGGCTTCGCGCCCTGTTCTGCGTCCCAGATCGCGGCGGCCATCCCGCAAGCCATTGCGCGGCTCCTCAACGCGCAACGCTAGCTCCGTGGCCCGGCGCTAGCTCTGAAGCAAGGTACGTTTCGATCAAATAGCACCCCAGAAATTCGAAGATCTGGGGCCTTATTTGATCGATCCGTACCTGGCCGCACCGGGTTGGGAGGTTTTCGCAACGAAGCCCTAGAATTTCGCGGTTTGCGGGCCACTATTTACGAAAACGTACCTTGGCCCGGCGCAGAATACCGGATGCGGTACCGACGGACTTGCGCATGAGCCCGCGCGGGCCGACCGCCACCGTGCCGCGGCGCAGCGAAGTGTTCTCCCACGGCCACGTCATTCCCGCCCACGCTGCTGCGACGGCGAGGATCTCTGCCGCGATGTAGCCAGGCCAGGGTCCCAGCAAGTTGATGATCGAGGGGCTGCCCGGCGCGTGGTTGAGGAAGCCATAGTTGCCGTCGGTCTTCGCATTGATCGCCATGGCGGTGGCCATCCACAGAGGCGTGACCTTCACGGCGAAGCGGTAGCCCTTCCACGTCGGCCGGTAGCCTAAGCCAAAGGTCAACGCTAGCGGCACAGCGAGAGCCACGATGTGGAAGAACCAGTAGGTGCCAAACCGCAGCCAGCGCGGGGAGAAGTAGTAGATGACGTCCGGGGTGATGATGGCCTGCGGGTTGAGGATGATGCCCCAGAAGTAGATCAAGGTCAGGGCGTGCTCATTGCCCGTAATGAGGCCCAGCGCCAGGATCGGGCGCAGCACATCGCACAGGTGCAAAGGCAACGACTCGCGGATATCGAATTGCTTCGGGTCCAGGGAAATGACCGTCCACGCAGTACCCGCCACCAACAAGGCCCAGCCCACCATCCGGCGGATGAACGCCTCGCGGGAGGTGCCCTTGATACGGCGTGCAGCGACGATAAAGACCCCGCAGGCCACCACGGTGATGCTCAACATGAGCGCGTGCAGCGCGGTCCACTGCTGCATGCGCGGGTAGTCAGTTGGGCTTACTCGGGGCTTGCGGGGTCGAATCATAACGGGGTAATAATTTACCCCTTTGTATGAACATATGAGAGATAAGCGGGTTCCTACGCGGCTAGCTCGGAATATTCGGAGAGCTTTCCGTCCTTGACCTCGACCACGGTATCGGCATAGTCAAGGAGGCTGCGGTCGTGCGTGATGAACAGCGTTGCGGTGTCGAAGTCATCGGTGACACCGCGCAGGAGCTTGGCAATCTCGCGGGAGAGCTTGGAGTCCAAGGCGGAGGTCGGCTCATCCGCAAGCAACACGGAAGGCTGGCCCATGAGCGCGCGCGCAATGTTGACGCGCTGGCGCTGACCACCGGAGAGCTGGTTCATGCGGCGGTTGCCAAAGCCCTCCAAACCCACGAAGCTGAGCAGCTCGTCAGCCCGGTCACCGCGGGGCTTGCGGCCCTCCATGTGGTCAATAATGAGCAACTGCTCGCGGGCCGTCAGGGCAGCTAGCAGGTTGGCCTGCTGGAAGATGAGCCCGCGGGTGCCGTGCATCTCAACAGTTCCGGAGTCCGGCTCGATGAGACCGGCGGCTACGGAGAGCAGGGTGGATTTACCGGAACCGGATTCGCCGATCACGGCGGTGAGCTCGCCGGGCTTAACGTCCAGGCTCACGCCGTCGAGTGCAGTGGTGCGGGACTGGCCGTCGGGGTAGGTCACCACGATGTCGCGCAGTGACAGGGCGGGAGTAACGGTAGTAGTCATTAGGCGTTGCCTCCTAGGGCGTCGAGCGGGTTGATCTTGGAAACGCGGCGGGTGGCCAGGAAGGCACCGGCGATGCCGAGCAGCCAGATGCCGAGCGCGGGGACGATGACGGTCATGGCGGAGACCTCGAAGGGCACAGCACCTTGGGCGGCAAGGCCCAGCAGCCAGCCGACGAGCGCGCCTGTCCCAACGCCACTCGCCAAGATGATGGCTGCCTGCGCAATAGCATCCTTGAGCAGGTACTTCACGCTGGCCCCAAGGGCACGCAGGATGGACAGGTCACGAGTGCGCTGGATGGTCCAGATGCTCAGGAAAGCGATGGTGACCAGCGCGGAAATACCATAGAGGAAGGCCTGCATGGTCAGCAGGGAACCGCGCTCCGAGCTATAAGCCGGAAGACCGGACAGGGCCTTGCTCATGGACACGGAAGTGTCGGTCGGCTCCTGGGACAGCACGGCCACACCCACCATGTCTTCGGGGGAATGGGAGACCTTCTGCCAGGTTTCGGTAGAGACCCACACCACCGGGGAGTGAGAGTAATACTCATCCTCGACCACTGCGTTCACGTCCAGGTCCACTCCGCCGAGGGTGCCCCGGGAGGGCGCGTTCATGTCTTCATCGATGGATTGGCTCAAGACCATGCCTTCCTCCGGAATCACGGTGCTGGAGCCAGGAATCTGGGTGCCGGCGGGCAAACCGATAACCGCCACGCCGCCGTGGCCCTCCAGCTTGGTTTGGGAGGTGCCCAGCGGAATACCAGAAGCGGGAACGTCCTCGGCGAAGATCTCCGACTCGGTGAAGGAGGGATCTTCCGTCGAGAAGGTCACATAAGGATTCTGCTCCCCGAGTGCCTCAAGCGCGGAGGTGTTTTGCTTGGACAGGCCTTGGGTCAGGCCGGACAACATAACGAGCAACAACGTAATCAGAGCCACGACGCCGCCGATCAGGAAGAACCGACCGCGGGCTGTGACTATCTCTCTCAATGCCAGGAACATACTATTTATCCTGCGTGTGCGGGCGCCGAAAGTAATCGGGTAGCCAGTTGAACCTCCACTCAACCAGTTGGTTGATTCGCCCTCCTCCAGCCAGAGGATAAGGTGGATTGCCGTGATGATGAGCAACAAACTGTGGACCGTGGGACTGCACGCCATGTTCGGCTTTCTCCTCGTCTTCGGAGTGCTCCGCGCGTGGGCCGATGACCGTCTCGACGCCCGCGCCCTCGGCCTCTCCATCGCACTCGCAGTGGTCTACACGGGATTTGCCATCTTCGGTTCCCGCACTATCGCCCGCCCCGTCCCCACCACGCTATGGCTCGCCGCCCTGTGTCTGTTGTGGATCGGGCTCATGGTGCACGCCCAAGACTTCATGTGGCTTGAGTTTCCGCTGGTCTTCGTCTTTATCCATGCCCTTCCCTTCTGGCCGGGAATCGTCGCCAGCGTGGTGTTGTGGGCCGTCGCGGCCTTCGTCCCCGCGTGGATCCATCCGCAATTCTGGACCACGGCCGCGGCCATCGGCCCGTTCATCGGCACCTGTTTCGCCGTGGCCGTCTACCACGCCGCCCGCCGGGTGCAGGCGGAGGCGGCGCACCACGAGGCCGTCGCCAAGCAGCTGCGTGAGACCCAGGAGGAGCTGGCCGCCAGCGAGCACCAAGCCGGGCGCCTGGAGGAGCGGGAGCGGCTCTCTCGCGAGATTCATGACACCGTGGCGCAGGGGCTGTCCTCCATCGTCCTGCTCAGCCGCGCCGCCAAGAAGACATCCACGCAGCAGGACGTGACCGAGCAGCTCGCGCTCATTGAGAAGGTGGCCCAGGACAACCTGGCCGAGGCCCGGCGCTTCGTCAAGGAGCTCGCGGCCCCCGCCTCCTCCATCGATAAGGAATTGCGCACACTCGTGGATGAGCTCCAAGCCCAGGCCACGGGGCTCGGGCTGCGCACCCACTTCGGGCTTAAACTCACCGGCAGCGCCGACGTCCCCGCCGAGTTCTCCCACGTCATCCTGCGCGCCGCGCGCGAAGGGCTGACCAATGTCATGAAACACGCCGACGCCGACCGCGCCGTGGTCACTCTGGGCTCTTTCGAGGATGGAATCATCCTCGATGTCGTCGATAACGGTCGCGGCATCGAGGGCCCGCGCGGCTTCGGGCTGACCGGTCTGGAGCAGCGTGTTCGCAGCGTCGGCGGCACCGTCCAGGTAGAATCTTCACCCGCCGGCACCGCGCTCGCGGTGCGAATCCCAACAGGAAGCAGCAGCAATGGTCAACGTGATGCTCATCGATGATCACCCCGTGGTCCGCGCCGGGCTGCGCGCGATTCTTAACGCCTTCCCCGATATCGAGGTGGTGTTGGAAGGCTCCGATGGATCGGCCGTCGAAAAGCTAGCGGATGCTGATGGCCCCCATATCGATGTCGTCGTCTGCGATATCCAAATGCCAGACGTCGACGGCATCGCCGCCACCCGGCGCGTGCGCGAGCTCGATGGGCCCCCGGTGCTCATACTGACCACCTATGACACGCAGGCGGATATCCTGGCCGCCGTGGAGGCGGGCGCGTTGGGCTACCTGCTCAAGGACGCCCCCGAGGGCACCCTGCACGCCGCGGTGCTCGACACCGCCGCGGGCAAGCGGACTTTGGCGCCTGAAGTCACGAACCTCCTGGCGGAGCGCTTGGCGCAGCCGGAAACTGCGCTTTCACCGCGCGAGCTGGAGATCCTGCAGGCCTTGTCCACGGGAGATTCCAACAAGCAGATTGCCCAGCGGCTCTTCATCTCCGAGGCCACGGTCAAAACCCACCTCATCCACGTCTATCAGAAGCTCGGCGTGGAAACCCGCACCGCAGCCGTCTCCGCCGCCCGCGAGCGAAAGCTCATCCAATAGATGCATACCTACGAGTGCATCGTGGTGGGTGGCGGCCAATCCGGCCTGGCCACCGGCTATTACCTGCGCCGCCAGAAGCTCGACTTCCTCATCCTCGACGCCAATTCCTCCCCTGGTGGGGCCTGGCAGCACGTGTGGGATTCACTCACGCTCTTTAGCGACGCCCAGTCCTCCACCCTGCCCGGCTGGCCCATGCCCGCCCATCCGGGTTTCCCGCCGGCGTCCCACGTGGTGGACTACCTCACCCGCTATGAGCAGCGCTATGACCTGCCGGTCCGGCACGGGGTGGCGGTGGAGCGCGTGCTTGACGACGCCTCCCGCTTCCGCCTGCTTAGCTCTCACGGTGAGTTCCGTGCCCGCACCGTCGTGGCCGCGACGGGCACCTGGTCCGCGCCGTTCATCCCCTTCTACCCCGGTGAATTTGCTGGCCGCCAATGGCACACGGCGAGCTACCCGGGGCCTGAGCCTTTCGTGGACAGCGCCAACAAGGGCCGCACTGCCGTTGTCGGCGCCGGTAATTCCGGCGCGCAGATCGCCGCCGAGCTCGCCCTCGCCGGCGTGGACACCACGTGGTTTACCACGCACCCTCCGCGCTGGATGCCGGATGATGTGGACGGGCGCGTGCTCTTTACTCGCAACCGTCAGCGCATGCTGGCCAAGCTTCGGGGCGAGCCGGACCCAGGGCCGGAAAGTGAGCTGGGAGATATCGTCATGGTCCCGCCGGTACTCAAGGCCCGTGATAGTGGGCTGCTACGCGCCACCGGCATGTTTTCCTCACTCGAGGAGCTCAACCGCGACGGTTTTAGCGATCTCATCTGGGCCACCGGCTTCCGGCCGGCCTTGCGCCCATTCCCCGGGCTGCTGGCAGAAGGAAAGCCCACGGTGGAAGGCTTCTTCGCCGTGGGCTATGGCTCGTGGACGGGCCCGGGCTCGGCCACGATTACTGGCGTCTCACCCTATGCGCGGCGGGTGGCGGGGGACGTCGCCAAGCTCGTTCGCACTCCCCGCTAAGCGCTAGAGCATCACCATGGCGAGGAGCGCCACCGCTGCCAGCGCAAGGAGGAATCCCAGGCGGCGCAGGATCTTCATTTGCTCTTCGCGCCCCAAACGCGCCATGAGTACGGCGCCGAGGACAGAGCCCACAGTGTTGTATAGAAGGTCATCGACATCGCTAAAACCCAGGGCAAAGATGTACTGGGCGCTTTCTATGCACAGGCTGACCATCAGACCGATGAGCATCGCTCCGCCCAGGCCCCATTTAATACCCGACAGGTTGCGTCCAACTACGTAGAGCGCCGCCCCCAGAGGCATGAAGAGAGCGATGTTTCCCACGAGGTCGGTCCACCCGCCGTACCACACGGAAGAGTTCTCAAAACCACCAAAGAGCTGCGTGTTCACCTGGCGCACCGCATGCGCGGAGCCGTCAACCACGCCGGGGATGTCCATGAAGGGCTTGCCCACCGTCGCCAGAATCACGACCACCATGGACAGGGCCGCGACTAGGAAGGAATCACGAAGCAGGTGCCGATACGGATCCGGCGCGGGCCGCAGCCTATTGCGCGGGTGTTGAGCTTTTATCCCAGTCATGCGCTTCACCCTAACGATGTTCTCTGGACGCTGGCTGAAGCATTAGCCGGAAAACGCTGCTTCACACCCTCTGTACGATAGTGCCCATGAGCACACTTATTGTCACTCGCACGGATTCCGGAGTAACCCATTCCTTCCAGGAGCAGCCCCTGCTCGGGGAAGGTGACACGGTCGTAGATGTGCAGTTTTCTTCCCTTAATTACAAGGACGCCATGGCCTTGGAGGGAGATAAGGGTGTCATGCGCATCGATCCCCTCGTCCCCGGCATCGATGTCGTGGGCATCGTGGCGGAAACTTCTGATTCTCGCTTGAACCCCGGCCAGCTGGTCGTCGCCTGCGGCGATGGCTTGGGCGAATTCCGCCACGGCGGCTACACCACCCGCCAGCGCGTCAACGCAGAGGCCACCATCCCCGTGCCCCAGCGCTTCAGCGCACACGATGCCGCCGCGATCGGCACGGCCGGCTACACCGCCGCTATCTGCGTGAACCAGCTGCGCGCGCACGGCACCACGCAGGGCCATATCTTGGTCACCGGCGCCACCGGCGGCGTGGGCTCCATCGCGGTCCAGCTGCTCAAGTCTTCCGGCTACGAGGTCACCGCCGTTACCGGCCGCGTGGAATCCCAGTCGGAGTACCTCACCTCACTCGGCGCGGATCACGTGCTTGACCGCGCAGCGTTGTCCGAGACCGGCCGCCCGCTGCAGAAGGCGCTGTACGACGGCGCCATTGACACCGCCGGTTCCACCGTTCTGGCCAATGTGCTGGCACAGGTGCGCTGGGGCGGCGTGGTGGCCGCCACCGGCATGGCGGCTGGTCCGGATCTTCCCGCCTCGGTGCTACCGTTCATCCTGCGCGGCATCGTGCTGGCCGGCGGTAACTCCGTCGACGCGCCCCGCGAGGTGCGCGAGGCAGCCTGGCAGCTTCTCGACGAACACCTTGACCTCACCATGCTGAACTCTATTACCGAAACGGTTCCGCTGGCCGATGTCGCCACCGCGGCCACCGAGCTGCGCGCCGGCTCGCGCCACGGGCGCACGGTGGTTGAGATTTAAGCGGGCGCAGAGCTCACCGCGTCCCGCTGTTTAGTGCACGCGGTGGGACAGAGATTCGTCGTCTGTGCCGGGGGCATTGCCCAACTCGCCCGTGGTGTCATCGTCACTGCGGGCCAGCCAGATGGAGGAGAGCACCAGTCCGCCCCAGATGACGACGACGAAGAGGATGAAGAGCAGGATTGCGCTTGTAGTCATTGTCGTTGACCTTTCCTAATACTCGTTACTTGTCGTCAGTGTTCGGTGCGGCTGTAGTACCCGTGGCAAGCGGGTTCGGGGTGCCGGCTGGACGCCCACCTACGGGGACGCCGTAGTCCGAGGTCTCCATGCCATCCAGGTACTTGTTCCCGCGGAAGGCCACCAGCGGCATGAGGAAGCTGGCAAGCAGGATGATTCCCAACACCGCCCAGCCAAAGAGGCCAATCTGGGTGGAGGAGTAGCCCTCATAGCCCTCGCGGGCGATGGTGAGAATTTCGTTGACTAGGAAGTAGACCAGCAGCAGCGGGGTGGCGATGAAGGTCAGGAACTGCCAGAAGCCACCGACCTTGAACTGCGATACCGCATTGAGGTGCTGCTGAATCTCGCGGCGGCGGCCGGTGACCCAGCCGACGACCACCAGGGCGCAGATGGAGCCGAAGACGATACCCAGGTTGTTGGTGAACTTATCCATGATGTCCAGCGTGACCAAGCCCGAGGACGTGGAGAAGAGAACACACGACACCACAGCCATGGTGCCGCCCACGGTGATGGCGGAAACGCGGCGGGAAATGTTGAACTTATCTGCCACGGCGGAGACGACGACTTCCATGATGGAAATCAGGGAGGTCACGCCGGCCAGGAAGAGAGAGCCGAAGAAGAGGACGCCGAACAGTCCGCCGAGCGGCATGAGGTTGATGATCGTCGGGAAAGCGATGAAGGCCAGGCCGATGCCGGAAGATGCCACCTCATCCACCGCCACGCCCTGCTGGGCGGCCATGTAGCCCAGGGTGGCGAAGACGCCGATACCGGCCAGCACCTCGAAGGAAGAGTTAGCAAAGGCCGTAACCAGGCCGGTGTTGGTGAGGTTGGTGCGCGGCTTGAGATAAGAGGCGTAGGTAATCATGATGCCGAAGCCAATGGACAGGGAGAAGAAGATTTGTCCGTAGGCGGCAATCCACACCGACGGGTTGCTCAGCACGGACCAGTCCGGGGTAAAGAAGGCGTTGAGGCCCTCGGCGGCGCCGTCGAGGAAGAAGGCACGGATGACCAAGATGATGAACATGACGGCCAGGACAGGCAGGAAGATGGACGTCAGTTTGCCGATGCCTTCATTGATGCTCGTGGCCAACGTGGCGATGCAGACGATCCACACGAGGATCATGACGCCAAGGATGGACGGGACGATGTGCCCTGAGTAGGTCGCCTCCGGCTCTGCTTGGAGGAAGTCACCCATGAAGTACTCCGCGGGATCATCGCCCCATGCCTGGGTCACAGACTTGATGGTGTAGAGCGCCGCCCAGGCAATGATGGCGGCGTAGTAGATGGCGATGAAGAAGTTCACGCCGACCTTGAACCAGCCGATTCCCTCCCAGCGGCTGCTGATGCGTCGGAAGGCCAGCGGCGCGGAACCACGGAAGCGGTGACCAATAGCCAGGTCGAACCACAGGATGGGAATACCGGCAGTGAGCAGGGCAACCATGTACGGGATGAGGAAGGCACCGCCACCGTTCTCATAGGCAACATACGGGAAGCGCCAGATGTTACCCAGGCCGACGGCGGAGCCGATGGCGGCCATGAGGAAGACAAAACGCGTATTAAAAGTATCGCGCGTCGAACGAGTCTTATGCGTGGTCAATGTAGTCATGAGAGAACTTTCTTCTTGAGCAAATATCGCGCACGGCAAGACCGTAGGAATCGTTTATACGGGCCGCGTACGACGAGTATTAGCGAGAAGCATAGCCTACCTGCCGACCTATAGGTACCGTTTTGAATATTTATTTCTAGATCTTTATCTCTGACCAAACCCCATGGCCAGGGCCTCAAAACCACCACTCCCCTTCAACGCCTAGCTCCTGTCCGGAACGGTAAATCCGGAAGAGGCCCGAGCGATGAGGCCTGATATCGTGCAGAGTCATGGCTAAGCTGAGACACTCAGCGTGCGAGCCAAGTCACACAATCGGGGCGAGTTTCTTTTATCATTACTGTCATGAAAGAAACTACCTCGACCATTGGCTCCGTCATCATCGTCGGCAGCGGCCTCGCCGGCATGGTTGCCGGATACGAGGCCCTCAAAGGCGGCAAGCACGTCATCTTCCTGGAACAGGAAAACCGCAATAACCTCGGTGGCCAAGCCTTCTGGTCCCTCGGCGGGCTGTTCTATGTCAACTCCCCCGAGCAGAAGATGATGCGGGTCAAGGACTCCGAAGAGTTGGCCTGGCGCGACTGGGCCAACTCCGCAGATTATGACCCGGTGACCGAGGATGACCGGCACGACTACTGGGGCGAGAAATGGGGCCGCGAATACGTGCGCTTCGCTGCCAATGAAAAGCGCGGCTACCTCAAGTCCTTAGGCCTCAACGTCCTGCCCACCATCGGCTGGGCCGAGCGCGGCTCCGGGGATGCCTCCGGTCACGGCAATTCCGTACCGCGTTTCCACCTCACCTGGGGTACGGGTCCGGAGGTCGTGCGCGTCTTCCGCGAACCACTCCTTAAAGCAGAAGAAAGCGGCCAAGTAGAATTCCACTTCCGCCACCGCGTGGACGAGCTCGTCGTTGAGAACGACGACGCCGGCAGCCCGCGCGTCGTCGGCGTGCGCGGCAGCGTCCTCTCCCCCACCAGCCAGGCGCGTGGTGAGGCTAGTTCGAGGGATGTGGTCAAGCACTTCGAGCTGCGCGGCTCCGCCGTGGTCATCGCCACCGGCGGCATCGGCGGCAACCTGGAGAAGGTACGCAAGATGTGGCCCACTGAGCGTTGGGGCGAATGCCCGAAGGAGCTGGTCGCGGGTGTTCCCGCGCATGTCGACGGCCGCGGCATCGACATCGCCCAACAGGCCGGTGCCTCCGTGGTCAACACCGACCGCATGTGGGCCTATACCGAGGGCATGACCAACTGGAACTCCATTTGGCCCGGCCACGGCATCCGCATCATCCCCGGGCCCTCGGCGCTGTGGATCGACGCCGAAGGCAACCGCCTGCCCACCAACCTCTTCCCCGGCACCGATAACCTTGCGGCCTTGGCCCACATTGGCCAGACCGGCCACGGTTACTCCTGGTTCGTGCTCAACAAGGCCATCGTGGACAAGGAATTCATCTTCTCCGGCTCCGAGCAGAATCCGGATCTTACGGATAAGGAATTCAAGAAACTCGCCGGCAAGCTCGGCCCCGGCACACACGTGGCCGTCAAGGCATTCATGGAGAACGGAATCGACTGGGTCGTGGAAGACAACCTGGAGGATCTCGTCGCCGGAATGAATCGCATTTCACCGGAGGGCTCCCCCACCATTGAGGTAACCCAACTTAGAAAAGTCCTGGAAGACCGCGATTCCCAGCTGGATAATCTCTTCAGCAAAGACGCCCAAGTCAACTACCTGCGCGTGGCCCGTGGCTTCTTAGGCGACAAGCTCATCCGCGTTGCTCCCCCACACCGCATCCTGGATGACAGCAAAGGCCCGCTCATCGCTGTGCGCCTGAAGTTCCTGACCCGCAAGACGCTCGGTGGCCTGGAGACCAACCTGGACGGCCAGTGCCTCAACCCCGATGGCACGGCACTCCCCGGCCTCTATGCTTGCGGCGAGGCCTCCGGTTTCGGAGGCGGCGGCATGCACGGCAAGAATGCGCTGGAAGGCACCTTCCTCGGCGGGTGCATCTACTCTGGCAAGCGCGTGGGCGAAGCCTTGGCGCGCGAATAGCACGGTTTTCTAATACTGTCGGGCACTATGAACCTCGCTAGGAACGTCCGTATCGACGTGGAGAACCCTTTCTTCACCACGGCTCGCTTTGTCGCCGCCCCCGCGGAACTCACCGTGGGCGAGATGATGATTATCGTTCACGCCGCGCTCGGCCTTGAGCCCTCTCATCCGGGAATCCTCGTGGGCGAGGAAGGAACGCCGATCGACGTCCTCACCATCATTGACCAGGACTTTTTCGAAACATTCCGGGAAGTAGCGCACTACCACCCCTCGGAGGGCGCATGGAATATCAGCATCAGCGTGGCGGACACCTCGCGCGTCGTCATGGGCCTGCCAGCCCTCATCGCCGGTGAGGGCCCCGATCTTATGAGTGAGCTGGGCAGTGCCGAGGCGATGTTCAAGGTGGTCCTTGATGTCCAGGCGACCATGGCCTACATGGCTGTACCTACCGAGAGCATGGAACGCATCTTCGCGCTCTTCCCCAACTACACGCTAGACCAAATCCATCAGCGCCTCACCACGTTCTTCCCGCCAGCAGTGGCGCAGCGCCTGGCCACCATGGGCACGGAGGCCGCCAATCTGGAAGGCGGCACCAAGCCCGCGCTGCCTGGGGATCTCCCTCTTGATCCCTTCCGCTCCACTCCTTTCGAAGACATGCCGGTGCCGTCCTCGGAGATCCTGGAGCAATGGCGCGCGGATATCCACGAGGCCTACCCGGAGCTGCGTCCTGACTACGAGCTGCCAGCGCTTGACGACGCCACCGCCCACCACGTAGGCCAGCGTATACGCGAATACCTCGAGGTCATCGAGGAGTATCCACGCCTGACCGGGGCCGGCTACCTGAAGCAAGCGGCCGTCGCGCGCCTCAAGGAGGGACTGAATAGCCCCAATGACTTTGATGAGGTCAAGCGCGAGGACTACCACCAGCCGCTGCTGAACTTGCGGGGCTTCTTGACGGACCTGGATTGGCTCAAGACCACAACGACGCAGATCAAGCTCACCAAATATGGCCGCAAGGCCATGAGCGATCCGCTCTGGGCAACGCAGGTCATCATGAACAACATCCCCTATGCCTACGCCGAACCGGAGGGCATTCCTCAGCTCTCCTTCGAACTAGTCCATTTATTCCGCGGTGAGTGGGAGTTCAATCCGGAATACGACTACACGCACGCCATCACCCGCGATCTGCTGTTCACGCTGGGTGTCATCGAAGATGACTCCACATTCCCCATCATCACCGATGGGTGCGAGGGCTTCCTCGGCGCGATCATCACTAACGTCCGCCAGGAGCTGAACCAAGAGCTGGATTAGCCCTGGTTCAGCCCCCTCCAGGCCGCATGCCGCTGCCTACAACTACCGCGAACAACTCACAACAACCTCGAAACAACTACAAAAACCAGCAACAACCCTTTTGAACTGCCCTTTTCCAACCGATGGGAGTGCTAAACCAGACACAGTTGTTGGCAAAGTTGTTTAAGAGTTGTTTTTCGCGACACTCAAGCCTCAGAAAAACAACTTCCTGGGGAAATGTACAATAAGAACATGGACTCAACAGTTCCCGAGCTTGATTTTCTCCCCGCCCACGTCCGCGATGCCCTGGATGCAATCTGGGCCGGGGCGAAGGCCGACGCGGTGGAATCAGAGGTCCTCGAATTCAAAGAGGGGGCCTGACCCCCCCGGAAGGTAGACACGTCGGGGGTTAGCTATGCTGCTTGGGTCAGTGTAGCTGATGTGAGTGCTTCGAAGTCATCGGGGGCTAGAAGGTTGCACCAGGAGTGTCGTCTGCGCGTGTTGTAGCGCATGCACCAGCGGAAGACTTCTTGGCGGCAGATGATGGGATTGTCAAAGACTTTCCGATCACGCAGAACTTCACGCTTTAGGGTGGCGTTAAATGATTCTGCTAGGGCATTATCGGCACTCGTTCCCACTGCTCCCATGGATTGGCGCACACCAAGCTGGGTGCAGTGGTCCCTAAATGCTTGTGAGGTGTACACACTGCCATGATCAGAATGGAAAATTGCCCCGTTAAGGCTTCCGCGGACTTTCCTTGCATGAGATAAAGCTTCGATAACCAGCGATACCCGCATGTGATCGGCGAGTGCATGGCCGACGAGTTTGCGTGAGTAGACGTCGATGACCGTGGCCAGGTACATGTTCTTGCCGCCTTTACACGGCAGGTAGGTGATATCGCCTACGTAGACGTGGTTCGGCCTATCAGCTG
>OJLW01000527.1_pt1 | contig 18429 bp, 10 predicted proteins | sample 1597021 | NCBI WGS metagenome assembly OJLW01 (sample SAMEA3904676, study PRJEB24821) | metagenome | biome: Builtin; feature: hospital; material: surface | place: USA | collected 2013-06-03
ACCCGCGTCTTCAGCTTGGAAGGCTGAGGTATTAGCCACTATACGACATTCCCATAAGGGAGAAACAGAAAACAAGACCTATGTGGTTGTTCTGTTTTGCCCTACAAGAAAATATATTACATCATGTGTTTTTATCTTGTCAAGTTGATAAAGCAATATTTTTTAATTTTCTTCAAAAACACTCACTAAGCAGGGAAAATAAATATCCTCTCCTCTGAATAAAAGTCAGAAAAGAGGATATTTGCTAAAAAGACACCTTGAACTCTATTCTTATAGAAACTCTTTATCATAGAAGATTTCAAAAACTGCAGACCTTTCTCCTTCTGACTCCCAAATAGCCTTTCCATGTTCAATAGAACCAGTCTTTTCTGCATCAAAGAAAATCTTTCCTGGGAAAATATCTGTATTAATGTACTCTGATACAGAGTAATCATTTTGTGTGGTGGCAACTACATGGATACCAAGATCCCCACCTACTTCAATAAGATTTTTCAATTTGTCAAGAAAATCATTCTCATCTAGAAGACCTCCATTGGTACATCTATCCAGAAGGTGTCCTAGATCATCAAAGATAACAACAGTGCGCAAAGGAATATTAGTGAAGTATACCTTTGTAAACTCACTCCATGTAGAAACCCCTGATCCTTCCAACATTTCTTTTCTATTCTCAATTTCTTGCTCTACATCATCAAGCATATCTAAGATATCAAAGGTATCAGATAGATGATGTCCTTTTTCATCATCTACATGACTAGGAATGTAAATTGTCTTGATTTTGTCTGGGAAATTGTCTGCTGCATCAATGTACCTTTGTGCTAGAACTGTTTTTCCACATCCAGATTTCCCTGAAACAAGAACATGGGGAATCTTGTCAAGATTATGCACAGATAATGACATAATATCATCAGGCAGATTTGTCCATTTAGGGTTATTCTCCAAAAGGAATGTTCCTAGAATAACAGAACCATTGCACGCAGCATTAAGCTCTCCATCATCAAAGTTTTCAAAATCATAAGTATGCATAGTTAATCTCCTTAACTGTGTGTGCTTTTAGTACACTTGGCATTATACATTGTACATTAAGATATCTATATCAACAATAAATATAGAGTTATATTGCTATCTTTATATATTTATAATATATCTACTCTTGCCACAATCCCATATCCTTTTTATCCCATTAATCTTAGCCAGTTGGGATTCACTAAGATCCTCTTTGTATTTAAGATAAGGATCATCTTTGAAACGAGCTATCCTGTATCCAAATTTATGCCTTCGCTCTTCGTCAACAAGATAACGGTAATCAGGAGATAGCTCTTTATCCAGGATAAAACCTAGCTTTTCATAAAGTAAGCCATTGGAAACTTGATGATCAGCAAAAGTCACAATATCAGTACAGCCATATTCCCTAGCTATCTCTTTTCCCTTTTTCAGCATCTTGCCCATACCACCTATCACACTACAAGAAGTAGCATATCTATCTAGATATAGAGTATTTTTATTCTTCCTCCAGGAGGACACAGCAACAAGAGTATTATTAGAGTCATACAAGCCAAAATAAGCGGTTGAACGTGCAAATCCCTGTATGTGATAGCTATCTAGAAATGAACGCGCCTGCGGGGAAGATAGAGGTGCTAGAGTGGTTTTTCTAGCATAGACTCTAGGTGAGTGGGATACGCCTAGCTTATGAGCAAGCATAGACTTTACAATGTCTTGCTTGTCCCTCCACTCATCTTCCCAAATGGTGATAAGTTGGATTCCTTTGTCTTTACACATCTTCCACTTGGTGTAGTGGTAATGTTTATCTTTGCCTTGTGATTCTGCATGCCAATAAAGACCATTGAACTCTATGGCCAAGTTGTGATCTGGAATATAGATATCTAACTCATAAGGGTTGATAATAGAGCGGTTAGATTGGATGACATCTTCACTGCATATGGATTCAATATATTTAAATATTTCATGTTCAGCATTGGAGATTCCATAAAAGCATATTCTGCAATTTCCTATACCATAAATCCTATCTTTAGGAAGTGCTGTCCACCTATGGATAGAATGACCATTTTCACATTTCCAATGAATCTTCTTGCAACTCTTAGCAACTATCTCAGTAGGCAAAACATCATTTTTATCATAATCCCATTCTTCTAATATGTTTTGGGGAGCAATAGTGAAAAAGTCATTAAAACCTTGAAGAACTCTATTGTTAGAGCAGAATGGACATCTAGAACCTCTGCTATAAACATTATTGATCTTTGCTTTCCACTTGTGACCTTTTGAACATACCCACTCTATTGTCTTCCCTGATCCATGAGTTACTTCTGTGGGTTTTATTTCATTATCACCCCACATTTTTACTAACTCAGGATCTGTTGTAGCAATGTCATTGAATCCTTTGAGAACCTTTTTATTTGAGCAAAAAGGACAAGAAACATTCTTGACAACAAATGCTTGAATAGAAACATTCCATACATGATCATGGTATTTAGGGCATCTTAAATTCACCCTTTTATTAGACTGGGGTAAAAGAGTTTCAAGTTTATCATCATTGATAGAATCGTCCCAATAGTTCAATATTCTTGGACATACTGTTGCTACATCAGTTTCTCCGGGAATTGCATAAAATCCTGTACAATAAGGACAAGAACCATTCTTTTCAATGTTATCTCTAATGCTTCTAATAAAAGAATGTCCAGATTTACATATCCAATATGCATTTTTGTGAGAACCATCTTTAAGATTATTGGGTATGTTTCCCCCATTATTCTTTACATCCCATTGCGAAGAAAGAAAACTATGCAGTGTAGCAGAATCATTCACTCCAGGTATAACTTTTTTACCAGAACAGTATGGGCATTGAGTTCCCTGGTTCCCTTCGAGAACTTTTCTTGAAGAGTTCCATTTATGTCCCTCTTCACACTCTAGTATCAACCTCCTTGAAGGAGGAATATCACCCAGAAAGTCAAAGGGAACTATTTTTCTTTCATGAAAAATACGTGCATTAGAAATATTATATAAAGTTAAGTCGGACATGGTATAAATAAACCTCCTTGTATGAGTTTATGGTATTTACTATTCCCATAATAATACAAGGGGGTTTATTATGATAAGAACAACAAAAAATGCAGCTAAATGCGTTCTTTTCTAAATAGCACAGGAGACACAACCTTCAACTTCTGTACCTGTCAAGGCTTGAGTTCTCACGCGTGCATAATACAGCGTCTTGATCATCCCTGACTTGTATGAAGTCCTAGGATCATACAATTCTACTTCTCCAAATTCGTTTTTCACTTTATCCTTGGAGAAAGCATAGATATAAGCTTTATTGACATCCCTGGTGGTTGCTTTGTGCTCTGCTGTATTGTTGTAGAACAAAGTTGCAGAAATAGCCTGATCAATATGCTTTTGAGCTACTGCATAGGTGTCAATAGCAGCTTTGTATCCTAGCTCATAAGCATCCTTGTAATACTCCATATTGTCATCTCTTAGACCATAAGCAGGGCTGTAGATTCTTCCCAACTTAGATTCTTTTCTCACCTCAATAGGAGCAACAATGGGGTGGATACTCGGTGTAGAACAAGAAACGTAAGATATATTTCCGGTGGGTGCACAGGCTGTTAAATAGGAGTGATACAACCCGTTTTCCTGGATCTTTTGCTCTAGAGTAATCCAATCTTCTTTTTGAGGGAACCACTGGTTATACTTATTGAAAATATCTTTTACTTTCTTAGTGTGAGGATGTGTCTCCCATACACCAGAAGTGTAATACTGCAAGGCTTCACTGTGTGTGTCCCCTTCTTGAATCTTGTATCCAGACTTGTCAAAGTGATAGAAAGTTTCCCCACGTTCTTTGGCAATATCAGCAGAAGCATTCAATGCATGGTATCTCATGGTACCAAAATAAACATTCACAAAGTCTAGGGCATCTTCAGAACCATAAAGGATTTCCTCAGAACCTAGGAATCCATGAAGATTCATAGCACCCAATCCTACAGAGTGAGATAGGTCATTTCCCCTCTTGACAGAAGGAACAATATCTACATTTGATTGATCTGATACAGCAGTTAGTGCTCTAAGAGAAGTCTCTACTGTTTCTTTGAAGTCTCCATGAATCATAGACTTGGCAACATTAAGAGATCCTAGGTTGCAAGAGATATCTCTTCCCACATGAGCATATTCATTCTTTTCATCAAACTGGGAAAGCTCATTGACTTGCAAAATCTCAGAACAGTTACCAGTGGCAATACCATTGAAAATAAGAGACTCTTTCCCTGGAACTTGCACATCATAGACATCTTCTACACCATGATAGACAATCTCTACTACAGGTGAGGTGGTGAAGAATCCATCTTCAGAGACAAAGAGCACATCTCCTACACTAAGGTCTCCTAGTGGGAGTTTTTCCACACTTCCATCATGGCCAATCCTATACATTTTATGCCACTCTGTAGCTGCAATACTCTTTCCATTTTTTGTAGTCACCTTGTAAACAGGAACTTCCCTAGCAGTGCGCACTACTCTAGTAGCAGTAACTTCTACATAATCTTCTCCTTCACCTTTAAGTGTTCTTCCATCAGCAAAGACATTAAAATCAACAGGGATGAGATCATCTCCATCAATATCTAGTTCTCCATGCTCTTCCCATAGTGATTTCATATCTTTGTATCCATCAGTGGTAAGAATCTCTGTATCTCCAGTAACACAAAGGTTGCTATAAGAGATTCTACTTCCATCAATATAATGGAACTTGTTAGCAGTATCTTCAAAAAGAATATAAGGATATCCAGACTCAAACTGCAACTCTGCTACAGTTTGGAAGAACTTCCTTGCATTGATTTTAGTTTTGCTGATCTCTGGGTTGTTCACCATGTCTTCATAGTTGTCAGTGATAGATACCTCGGTCATGGGTTTTCCATATACTCTTTCTACATCATAAGGTGAGAATAGATACATGTCATCACCTTTGCGCGCTAGATCAAAGGCTTTATCAGAGACAACTACACCAATAGAAAGAGTTTTAATACGGATCTTTTCATCAGCATTTTCTCTCTTGGTATCCAATGCACGCATGATATCAGGGTGGTGACAAGAGATGTATACTGCACCTGCACCTTGCCTAGAGCCAAGCTGATTAGCATAAGAGAAAGAGTCTTCAAAAAGCTTCATTACAGGAACAACACCACTTGCAGCTCCTTCTACACCTTTAATAGGATCTGATTGAGCACGCAGGTTGGTAATACAAATACCTACTCCACCACCATGCTTAGATAGTTGCAAAGAGTTGGTGATAGTGCGCGCAATAGAAGTCATTTCATCGGTCATGTTTAAAAGGAAACAAGAGATTGGCTTTCCTCTATCCTTCATGGAAGCATTAAGGAAGGTGGGGGTTGCTGGTTGGAATCTGCCTGAAACAATAGCATCTACAATGCTTTTAGCTCTTTCTTCGTTTCCCTGTGCAAGATAGAGTCCATTCATCACTGCTCTGTCTTCATAACGTTCTAGATAACGTTTTCCATCTTTAGTTTTTAGTGCATACTGATTATAAAACTTCAGTGCTGAAATAAGTGTAGGGAAACGATACTTCTTGCTGTAGGTATCTTTGAGAAGATCAATAATAAAATCAAAAGAATACTGTCCTAGGATATTTTCATCATAGTATCCATGATCTAGAAGATAATGTACTTTTTCTTCTAGGTCAGAAAAATATACAGTATTAGGGTTTACATGGTTGAGAAAGTAGCTTCTTGCTGCTTCTTTATCTTTATCAAATTGAATCTTTCCCTCACCATCATAAAGGTTAAGCTGAGCGTTGAGATCAATAAAGTTTTCAGTGTCATTTCCATCTGAAATGATTCCAAAAGTTTCCTCTGGAAGTGTTGTGGTCATAATATGTCACCTTGCATCTTTCTTTTTGTTATATGAGAGAAACTGTGTAAAAAAGATTATTTTATGTCCCTTTTTAAGACTATTATGACTAAATCTTTTTCACGGGGTATTGACAAACTATAGCAGACAAAACATTCCTGGAAAAATGCAGAGACTTGTTATTTGTGTCCCTTTGCATTATAAGAATACAGTTGTATGAATAAAAAATCTCCTTCCCCTCATAAAGAGAGAAAGGAGAAAATAAATAGATTACTCTATTTTATGCAAAGACATTCAAGACTTTAGCAAAGAATGACTGAGACTGAACTTCTCCACCAGTGTTTACCTCAGGACCCTCAGCATTTTCATCGTCATCAACAGAAATGGATTCTCCTCCATCACTGCGGTTCCACTTAGGGTTATGCTGCTTGGAGTCATCAGTAAATCCTCCACCAGATACAACAGTTTGTGAATCATGGCTGTGTGCTGAAGGTCCTCCAGCAGTATTTCCTGCTGTTGTACCATCTGGAGTCATAATGGTAGCTTCTCCAGAAGAATCTGTGTCTTCAGGAGAGACACCCTCATCATCTACAGAAGATGTATTTTCTCCGCTAGAAGGATTGGTTCCTGGTTGACCTGGTTGTCCGGCACCTGGAGAAGAGGTCTCCACTGGTGCTGTTCTAGTAGGGGCTGTTTTGGTAGGTGCTGTCTTAGTAGGAGCTGTCTTAGTAGTTGGCTTCTTATCACCTTTATCACCTTTGTCATCAGATGGCTTAGGTTTGTCAGCTGTAGGTGATTCAGTAACAGTCTCTACTGTGTCAGAGCACTTCTCTCCATCCCAGTCAACATCCTTGGGCGCTTCAGTTGCTTTGGTGTAGTCAAACTTTTGTGATTCACCATTTTTACCATTGAGGTTAGATACCAAGCTAAATTCAGCTTCTAGACCGCAAGCTTCTTCCAAAAGCTCTACAGTATAGGTTTGGCCATCTTTTGAGGTAATATCAAGATACGGTTTTCCATCTACCTCAATCTTTCTGGTGTTATCTTTCCAGTTTTTACCACCTTCACCATTGAAGAACTTGATGGTGATCTTATCACCCTTTTTAGCATCTCCTGGGATCTTTAGCTTATAGTTTCCTCTAACAGTGAAAGAATCAGTAGGAATCTTTTTAATGTCATCTACTGAAACATCTGTTTTAGTTTCCTTTCCATCATTGTCCAAAATATCTAGTGTGACATCCTGAATAACATAATCAGGAAGCTTTCCATTACTATCAGCTTGAACTGTTGCAGGAGTGGTATCTTCTCCAGAAGCATTTTCAACAGTGGTTTCTACAGATGGAGAAGTTGGTGTCTTAGACAAGGTTGCTGTTTGGGTAACAGATGGTGTTGCAGTGTTTTCAATACTAGGAATAGAAGACTCTTGAGCACCTGCTACACCTGCAGAACCCAATGTGACCATTGCAGTTCCAGCGAAAGCTAGAGCAATACGTGAAATATTTTTGTTCATATGTATAAATCCTTCAATCATATCACGTGAAACTTTATGTCCCTTTTGGTTACATGAGCCAGAATAAGGAAAAAGCTCACAATCGAACATTCATGTTGCAACTTATACTATATCAACAAAGTGTCATTTCTCGTTGTGTTTAGATAACCTCCTCATCTGCTTCAATCATCCCTTGACGAAGCTCATCAGGCATGTCAATAACAAACTGAGAAGCACCATCAATAAAGCAAGCATCTTCTCCACCTTCTGAAAGCCTAGAAGTAGAAGCATCAATATTTAAAGCAAAGGGAGGATGCTCTTTAGTATTGGTTTTATCTTCTGCACGCATATAAGGTCTATCAAGAAGCAAAATGGTATCTGCATCCTGTTCCAGAGCACCAGAACCACGCAACTGGTGAATCTTTGGCTTAGAATCTCCTGCTTCACGGTTAAGCTGTGCTAGAGAAAATACTGAGATATCCATAATACCAGCAAGCTTTTTGTAAAAGCGAGACAGGTTAGCAATCTCTTCTCTTTCACGCATAGAGTTTTGTACCTGTAGCTGAATATAGTCTACAAAAAGAACGATCTTAGCATCATGAGGATATAGCGCTTTTGCTTTCATCACAAAAGCTTGAATATCTTGAGTAGTCATATTCTTGTCAAAAGAAACCAACCACTCTTGTTCTTTAGCCCATTCAAAACCTTCTTGGATTTTCTTTTCTTGCTCTAGGGTTAAAGGATACTCCATTTCTTCTTGAGTGATATAACTTTTAATCTTTCCCCATCCTACTTCTTCATCCTCAATGCGACGAGCTACCATTTTTGCAAAGAACTCAATCTTTTTAGTCTCTAGGTTTAACACAAGTGGAATTCCACCATTTTCCAATACAGAGTAAATGAGACTATTCATCAAAATGGTTTTACCCACTTTAGGACGAGCTGCTGCAATAGTAAAACATCCAGATTCTAGACCGTTTCCTCCCAATGCTTTATCAATGACTGTCACCCCAGTTTTCACATTCCACATTGGGCGAGGTGAATTGAGCACATCTTCTGCAATATCAGAAAAAGTTTCAGCAGATGTCTCCACATTGGTACTATCAATGACCTTTTGCATTCGTGTAGCAATATCATTAGGTGTAGGAGTAACATCTTTTTCTGCTACATCCTGGATGATGCGCTCCATACCAGTGACCTGGTTGCGCATTTCCCTTAGTGATACCAACTCACCTACAGAAGAGGTGATTTGATCCACAGAAGTCAAAGAAGGATGAACTTGCAGTGATGCAATGAAACCTTCAGGGTTGTCAATAACACCACTATATCTTGTAGCAATTCTATCAATGACAGCTGCTACAGAAGGATGGGGGTTAGAATCATACACATCTTCTAGAGCTTGAAACACTGCACGGTTTTTATGATCAGCAAAAATACCAGCACTGTCTCTTCCTGCAATCCTCGTTACATGCCCAAACCACCCTAGAGTGATGTTGTTGATAACAGTTGCCAATACCGCTTTTTCAGTAGAGCTATGTGACAGTGAAGCAATATTTGCATGTGGTTGTGATGTTGCCATATATGTAACTTCCTTCACCTTGTAGTTTCAAAGATATATATTATTGATAGTTTCTCACATATCATATCAGATGAAAACAATAGGATCAAAGAAGAATAAGAAGATGTATATTTTTCATGTCCCCTTTTTACTTCTTCACAGCCTGAGAAAGCATAGATTTAAGATCCTCAGTTACATCTTTAGGAAGGAACCCAGGAAGATAATGTGTTCTAGGATACTCTCCACTATGTTCTGTAATAGCAGTGTAAAGAATGTCAAAGGCTTGCCCCATAACAGCATGAATGGTTGATTCTTGTGGCATGGTAGCAATCCAGGTCCAAAATGCTAGATATTTAGTAATGGAAAAATCACCACTAGCAAATATCTCTTTGACAAATTTATCTGCAAGTTCTACTTCTTTATCAGTAGAAACAATCTTCCCAGTTTTTCTGTGAAGACTATCTCCTACATACCCTGTGATCTCTTCTATGCTCATAGAAGGGTTGATTTTATATTTATTAACAGCATCAACACTTTCTTTAATACTCATTCTAGAATTAAGAACTCTTTCCACCTTGACAGAATTCCTTGCCCATCTATCACCTGACACAGCTCTTAAAGCTTCTTTAAGATAGAGTTCATAGATTTCATAAGGAGCATCTTTGAATGTTCTACTAATAGTTTCATACACTTTAGAAACTTCGGTAAAAACACGTTCAGATGATTCCATTTGTTCTTTAGGAATAAGGTTATCAGGAGACCATCCTTCTTCTCCAGGTTCTCTTGCTTCTGGATCAAAACGAAAAACATATTCTGGATCAGATTGGATAAGACCCCAAATAAATTCTTGTGTCTTTTCTTGTGGCTTTTTAGAGACATTTCCAAATCCAGTTTTCCATTTATCATACCAGTGATTATAAGAAGAATACCAGGGAATATGACCGCTTCTGTTAATCACAGCTTCAGAAAGGGGCTGCACAGTCTGTACAGTACCTGGGGGATTGGCCGCCATGACAAAAGTTGTATAGGGGTGAATGTCTAGATTTCCATACTTACCATGGGTGAGAAGACCCAACATAGCACTTTGCTGAGCAGGAATACAAGTAGTCATCTCATCCAAAAACATAATAGTGAGACCATCTTTATCGTTGAAATAGTCCCACGTCTGCTGGGCGATTTCTGGAATAGATCTTTCCATGATCTTAGTACCCTTTGTAGGATCTTCTGTAATAGTCATCATACCATGCATTACAGTAGCATCTTGAGTAGAAGGCTGAACAGTAATAACCTGATATGGAACACCATTTTCATCAGTAAGCTCACCCATAGCTTCAATACTTCTAGTTTTACCAGATCCAGGAGGACCCCACAATGTAATAGGAGTTTTGGAAGCTACAAAGATTCTCATAAGATCTTCATAGACAAAACGCATATTATCTTCTAGGTAGTGGACATCATCTACATGAAGTCCAAAGATATTTTCTGGATCTGCAATAGGTTTAAAACTTGTTTTGGGAATGAGTTCATCACCAGTTTTAATGCGCTGATCACTTTTGACCTGCTTACCTGTGATGTCAAGAACCATCTCTTCATTAGGATTTACACCATTGATGATGTCATCTAATGAGTCATGATCTTTATCAGCCATAAGATTTTCTCCCTACTTTTCCCTTGTAGAATAATGTGGAATGTTATTTTCACTGTTTTTTGTCAAAGAATGATATTACTCTTTTTCATAAGATTATACCTCCATTACCCAACGGGTTTTCCCACAATCCCATACACGTTCTAATCCATTGAGTTTGGCCAGTTCTTTTTCTGTCAATCCTTCTTTGTAAATGAGCTGAGGATCTTGTTTGAACTTCTTAAGCCTGTAGCCAAATTTGTGTTTTCTCTCACCTTTAACCACATATTTGTAATCAGGATATAAAGAAAAATCTTTTTCAAATCCTAGTTTTTCATACAATGATCCATTGGAAACCTGGTGATCTGAGAAAGTGACAATCCTTGAAATATTATTTTCTTGACAAAACTTCTTTCCAGCTTTAAGAAGCTTTCCCATCCCTCCTACTACAGTGCAAGAGGTAGCATACCTATCTAGATACAGGATATCTTTGTTCTTCTTCCAAGAAGAAACTGCTATTAACTCTCCTTTATCATCTTCTAGACCAATGTATATGCTTCCAGAAGAAAATCCTTGTATATGATATTTATTTAAAAACTCTTTTGATTCTTGAATGCTTATTACCCTCACAGTAGTCTTCCTGGCGTAGACTCTTTTATCCCGAGACACACCTAGTTTATGAGCAAGCATAGACCTTACAATATCTTGCTTATCTTTCCATTCATCTTCCCAAATGGTGATGAGTTGAATTCCAGCACTTTTGCAATCTTTCCATTTATTGTAGTGATAGTTTTTGTCTCTTTTCTTTTCTTCTGTATGCCAGTAAAGACCATTGAACTCTATGGCCAAGTTGTGGTCTGGAATGTAAATATCTAGCTCTTTTGGGTAAATAACAGTTCTATCAGATCTTATGATAGAAGTATCATTGTCTAAGATGGAGCTAATGTAGTTAGCAATATCATCTTCAACAGAAGAAACAATACATCTTTTACTGCATTCTGGACAACCATTCCCTATTTTTCTAGAATATACATTAGACACCCAAGTATGACCTATATCACAAATCCACCATATATTTCTATGACTGTTGCAAGACACCTGATAAGGAGTCAGATTTCCATTCTTTTCACAATTCCATTGTTGTGCCAAATCAGGGTGGGTAGTTGCAAGATCATTAAAACCTTGAAGCACCTTGTGACCAGAGCAATATGGGCAACCAGATTTATTTGTAGTTCTAGAGACAATATCTTGCTTAAAACTATGTCCTCTATCACAAACCCACCATACTTTCCTATTGCTTCCAGGACGCAAAGTTTCAGGATTTATTCCCTTATTTTTGTCATTATCCCACTGTTGTAAAAGTTCTGGGAAAAGATGCGCAAAATCATTGTAACCTGTAAGAACTTTTCTTCCTATGCAATAAGGACATTCTCCTCTACCTTTTCTAGTTTTGTTCAGAACTGTACTTTGATATTCATGTCCCTTGTCACAGATCCACCATACTTTCTTTCCACTTCCATAGGTGATGTCTTGCGGTGTGAGTTCTCCATTTTTCTCATAATTCCATAGCTTAGCAACATCAGGATGAGTGGTTTTAAGATCATTAAACCCTGAAAGAACTCTTCTTCCACTGCAGTAAGGACACCCCTGCCCCTTAGTAGCATTGTATATAAACTTCTTCCAAGAATGACCCAAATCACATTTCCACCATACCATTTTTCTGCTTCCAGAAGATACATTTTCTGGAGTGATAGGATAGTTTTTCTCATAATCCCATAACTTGGCAATATCAGGATGTGTGTGAAGAATATTATTTTCTATCTTTTCTTCTTCTTTTTCACATTTATAGCATTGTTCTCCTTGTGATTTATCAGCAATGCTCATCTGATAAGAATGCCCTTTGCCACATACCCACCATAGTGGTTGTGTGCTATCCCACGGTATATCCTCTAGCAGTAGTTTATTTTTCTTTTCAAACCACTGATGTATAAGTTCTGGATAGATATCATAAACACTAAGATTATGATCCCATGTTTTTCTATTTATGCAATAAGGGCATCTACTGTTTTGTTTCGTTCTTGATTGCACTCTAGATTTATATACATGTCCCCTGTCACATCTCCACCAAGCATCTTTTCTGCAACCTGCACTGACCTCACTAGGGAAAATATGGGTGTTTTTAATATAATCCCACTCACTTGCAATATCAGGATGAGTAGTTTTAATGTCATTAAATCCTGGAAGAACTTTTCTTCCACTGCAATAAGGACATCTTTGACCTTTAACAATATTTTTTACAGAAGATTCCCACTCATGTCCTTTATCACAAACCCACCATGCTTTCTTTTTAGAACCTGCACTTACTTCTTGTGGGGAAAACTGTGTGTTTCTATCACTCCACAAAGATGTAATATCAGGATGTGTAGTTGCAAGATCATTGAATCCTTGAAGCACCTTGTGACCTGAGCAATATGGACAACCACGACCTGCACTCCTTTTGGATACTGCAGACTGATAAGAATGTCCCTTATCACATTTCCACCACACCTTTTTATGACTGCACACAGTTGTCTTTTGTGGAGAGATGTCTTTGTTGAGTTCTCTATCCCACTGGACAAGAAGATAGGGTGTATCTTGCACAGTTTTTCTCATATGATTTTTCCTATTTCCTTGATATTTTACTTATTTTAATCATCATATCAGTTTCACCATTAATGGAATAAAAGACAACAGGTTCATGTTGCATAAGATGTAAGATAAAACACCAATGAAAGGAAACAACAATGACTTATTTTAAACCTTATACTCCTCACCCTCTGGCACCTCTAGGTTATGGACAGTATCCAGGAAGGGGTATTTTAGGCACTAGAGACAATCTTATTACCCAGCTTATAGGAAGAATCAACGAAGCAGAATCAAAACTATTCTCCACTGATTATACCCCTGGAGACCATGATGACACCACTGTTATCCATGTAGGAGATGATATTTCATTAGATGATATTTCTATTGAGCTATCTCCTGATGCTACCACTTTGACTGTAGAAGTGAAAAAGCATGATGAGGATAACAATATCACTCGTTATATGAAGCAGACTTACCATAGTGATAGGAAGTTCAACTATGAAGATATGAATGCAGATCTTCTAGATGGAGATCTAGTAATCTATGCTCCTTATGTTGAAGATAAAGAGCTAGAAGATAACAGTGAAGAAAAGACTGCTATTTCTATCAAGCATACACCTCAAGAAGAAAAGAAAGATGAAGAAGAAGCTGATGATAAAGAATAAAGTTTCATCTTCATAGAAAAATAGATCTAATCACCTTGTCTATGGCAATAAGAAATGCTTGACAAGGTGATTTTTCTTTTCTAGAATAGAAAGTAAATATACACCACTATCATATAGTTCAAGGAGAGAAAATATGTATATTCGTTCTAATATTCCACAAATTGAAAGTCTTCTCAATAGGAAATCAGAAGTTGATCCAGCAATGTATTATGAATATTCTTACTCTGGACCAGCTGATAAAGTAGGACAGTTTTTTGACTCAGAAAAAGATGAAAACTACATTAACATCAATGTAGAAGATGATATTGATGTAGAAGATGTATCTTTGACTCTTTCTGCACGTGATACAACTTTAACTGTAAAGATTTCAAAAGAAAAAGATAATGGTGAGTCTTTTCATCTTACAAAGAAATACAACAGAAGCAACAAGTTTGATGCTAAAAAGATAACAGCATACCTATCACAAGGTGAGTTGGTCATCTATGCTCCTGCTGTAGAGAAAAACAAAGAAAAGAAAACAGTTCCCATTACAAGGAAAGAATAAAAGACAACACCCCTGTCAGTAGAGTTCTGATAGGGGTGTTTTTCTCTTCTCTATATGGCTTGCAGAGAGGATAAAAACCACTTTAAATACATAATGTCTATAGTGATATTTCACCCTCTCTATAAGGAAAATAAGAGCTTAAATCACTCCATCTTTATAAGCAGCTTGAGCAATCTTATCACCTAGAGTATTAAGAGTCTTATCAAAAGACTCTTTGCGATCTAGGAAATCATCAGTAGTTTGATCTCTACCAAAAATCATGCGTCTTACCTGCAACCACCCTGCATCCCATGTATTAACCTGATAGCGAGGATTTTCCTGGAAAAACTGTTCTCTATAAGGGAAAGAATCCTCAATCAAAGACCATGCTTCATCTAGCAAAGATTGAGCTTCTTCAGAAATATCATCCTTATGATCTTCTAACCACTGATAGACAAAACGGTTAGAATGGCCAACAACATCATCTTGAACATCAGCATTATGATGCTCTTCAGCAAGCTCTTCCATGCTATCAACAGAATAAGGGAAGAACTCATTAACCACAGTATAAGACTTACCCTTATACTGATAATCACGCAAAGACGTTTGATTGGATTGAGTATCAAATAGAGAAAATACTACACAATCAGCAATAAACTCAGGGGTGAGAAGATCTGTAGAAGGAGTGGTGAAGATGTCTTTATCCCTGATCCACAACTCTTTTTTATTATCAACATCAATATAAACAGATCTTTTAACAGAGAAATCAACACAGGCTCTAGAAAAGTTATCCTTGTTTATATCTCTGCCATTGCCACGGGAAGCACCCATAGTAAAAATAGAGACATACATTCTAGCATCATTAAGAGCATCTCCTGCTTGCATCAAGACTCCCAATGCATCCTTAGACATTCTAGACCTATCTGTTTTTGAAGTGGGAGCGTCAATACCATTTTTAGTACCAGGCTTGTCAATGGATTTTTTACCCTGTGGAATCTCTTTGAACCATCCACTTAGAGTATTATTTTCATCAATCTTTTTTGCTTCCCAGATAGAGATTTTTTCAACCGCACCTTTCTTTGTGCTCTGCAGGACATCAAAGGGGAACTTTTGTTGATTTTTATTTCCATGGGAAGACCAATGACTAAAAATGATATTCCAAGAGTCTTTGGCTGTATTGAATTCTCCTCCCTGGATAAGAAATCCTTGGTTAAAATGAAGCTGGGTTGTGACTTTTTCTACAAAGTTCTTAAACCCAATAGAAGTAAGATAATTGTTGCTGAAAAGAAATAGATGAAAATCATCATCTTCACCATAATCAAATAAATCTCTAACAAGAATCATTCTGTACATAAATTGTGTAAAAAGCTCCATCTTGCTATGACCAAGACCATGCATCATATGACTTATAGCATTATTAGTGATATCCTTTTTATGCTCTTTCCCCAGGTTTGTACCGGGTTGTCCATAAGGAGGATTAGCAAAAAACACAATGGGTTTCTTTTCAATCATTGCCTTGATAAGTGACACTGGAAGCTTGAAGGTTTCTTCCAACTCTTCATCACTAAGCTTTTTGATCTCTTCTAGAGACATATCATGAAGATTCATATCATCATTGAGGAAATCATATTGGAAATGATATCCCTCTTTGTTATATGCCTTGGATAGATCTATATCTTCCTGAAACAAAGTAGAGGTATAAAGATTACCATCACCAAAACGGTAATCACGGGTAAGGTTTCTCATTCCTGCAGCCATATCCCAGACTACATACTCATCTTTCCAGTCTTCACCAATGCAAGATTCAATAACCTCATGAGCCTTATCCACCCATAGTGGTGGAGTATAAAAATCACCCTTCATGCGGCGTTGTTTTTCATCAATGATAAGATCTGCACAGCTATCAATCAGTGCTAACTCTTTGCGGGTATAGTTATCCCTTCCCTGCTTGTGCTGCTGCCAGAACTGCTCATAAGCTTGCACATTGACATTGAAGATTTCTTTATCATCAACAATGAGCTTTTTCTTCTTAGGATGAATATAGACTTCATCATCATCTTGCAAAGAACGCAAAAACACTTCCACTCTCTTGCGATCTCCAGTAATAACCTTATCAAATAAACCTGGTGCTGAAGTAAATACATCAGTAGAGAAGTTAGTAAATACTTTGACCAAGTTATCTACAGTTGCGGTGATTTTCACTGTTTCGCTCAAACGAGCTTTAGAGTCTAAATCTTCTAGAAAATCAGAAGCATTAAAGTTATCAGGGTTGGATAGATCATGGATATAGACCTTTTTAGCAATATTATCTTTCTTCAAATCTTCTACCAGCTTAGTTGATTTTGCTCCTGCAGAAGATGGTGCAATAGACCAATCATACTCACCTTCAAGATAAGGGTAGAGAAGATCAGCAGAAATAGAAATGATCTCATCTTGATCTGCTACTACTACAGCATCAGGAAGATGATCTCCTTCTAGCTCAAAACGCTTTAAGTAATAAATCACTTGAGCTAAAATCCTAATAAGACCATAGTTAGATCCTGACATATCTACATTCTTTTTAGTTTCCATCAAAATAGAATAAGATTCTTTACCATCAGAAAATTCAACTAGACCATCAGTATTATAAGGATAGGTCAAGCTAGTGTTACCAGATCCATAACGATGTGAAGTATAATCATGCAATAGTGACGTTACTGCATTTTCCACAGCTTTTTCCACATCATCATGAGTGCTAGCCAAAGAAATAGCTTTATTAAAACGCTTAATGCGAGCAGAAGATAACTTTTTAGATTGCTTAATAGACATAAAAAATCCTTCCAAGGTTACTGATAAACTAAGTATAAAACATATTATCACCTTCTATGCATTATTTCCAGCATTATGGAAAATATTTTTCTATACCTCTATTACCCAACGGGTTTTCCCACAATCCCATACTCTTTCTAAACCATTGATTTCAGCCAAATCACGCTCAGTCAAGCCTTCTTCATAGGTAAGATATGGATCTTTTTTAAACCTATTTATCCTGTAGTTGAACTTATGGATTCTTTCTTCATCTACAAGATATTTATAATCAGGTAGGAGATCTTTATCCTTAGAAAAACCTAGCTTCTCATACAATCCACCATCAGAGACTTGGTTATCTGAAAAGGTAACAAGGCAAGAACATTGATGCTTTAGAGCTATTCTTTTTCCTTCTTCTAAAAGCTTTCCCATGCCACCTACTACCATGCAAGAAGTGGCATACCTATCTAGGTAAAGTGTATCTCTTGTCTTTTTCCAAGAACTTAAAGCAACAAGAGTACCATCCTCATCTACTAGACCACTATAAGCTGTAGAAGCTACAGAACCTTGAATATGATTCTTGTCAAGAAAGTTGTGAGCAACAGCTGATTCTATTTCTTTTATAGCAGTTTTCCTGGCATAGACCTTTCTATCCTGAGATACACCCAGCTTATGGGCAAGCATAGACTTTACAATATCTTGTTTTCCTTCCCATTCATCTTCCCAAATGGTGATAAGTTGAATATCTTTGTCTTTGCACTCTTTCCACTTGTCAAAATGGAAAAATCTATCTTTTCCTTGTTTTTCAGTATGCCAATAAAGACCATTGAACTCTATGGCCAAGTTGTAATCTGGAATATAAATATCTAGTTCTTTTCCTTGTAGAATACTCCTATCTGACTGTATGACATTTTCTTCTCCAATAAGAGCAGAGACATAATCAGCAATGTCTTGTTCTGCTTTGGAAATATGATGAACACAATAAGGACAACCTACACCCCTCCTTGCTCTATCTTTAATAAGAGATTTCCAACTATGCCCCTTATCACATACCCACCATGCTTTTTCGTTAGAGCCTGAAGTGACCATATCAGGGGTTGTATTTCCATTTTTCTTTACATCCCATTGTTTTACTAGATCAGGATGAGTGGTTGTGAGATCATTGAAACCTAAAAGTACTCTTCTTCCACCACAATAAGGGCACCCATGTCCAGCTACTCTTTTCTTTACCATTGCTTCCCAAGAATGACCCAAATCCTGTCTCTTATACACATCTCCGAGCCCACGAGACGC
>OJLW01000530.1_pt1 | contig 18382 bp, 12 predicted proteins | sample 1597021 | NCBI WGS metagenome assembly OJLW01 (sample SAMEA3904676, study PRJEB24821) | metagenome | biome: Builtin; feature: hospital; material: surface | place: USA | collected 2013-06-03
CGCTCGTCGGCAGCGTCAGATGTGTATAAGAGACAGGGGCGTAGCTGTCATGTGGCCCACAGTAATTGGGCAGCCGAACATCGGCAGAGGAATCGTCGAACATATGGGCGGAATCGGTCGCGAGGCGCTATCCTATGAGGCATGTTGCGTACGGACAAGCTTGTCGCAGTCATTTACTCTGCTGGCAAAGTATTTGAAAATTTGCGGTCAGGGCGGCTCGCGACCGCGGCTTTTTTGGAAAACGGCACAACCGACGGGATTTCCTCGCGTGCCGACCTGCAGCTGTTACAAGATTTGCAGGCTGCTGCGCGAGTGGCGTTGCGGATAAAGCGTGGCCGCGAGACAATCGCAGCGACGCATGTCTGTGAGATTAATGCCGCAATGACGCGCTCGGCGGCCTTACATCCGGGTGAGCTGCGCCGCGAGGAGCAGCGCATTGGTGTGCGCACGGTCCACGGCGACCATATGCCCCCGGCTTTGGATATGGACGCGCTGCAATTGCTTATCGACGACACCGTGACCGGACCAAGCCCGACGCTCGCTGACGCAGCACGGCTTTTCGTCGTATTGGCCAGGGCTCAGCCGTTCGAGGACGGTAACAAGCGGACCGCGATTTTGGCTGCGAACGCGCTCCTGCCTGACGACATCGTGTTGGTGGTCCCGCACGATCGGGAGGGGAGCGGGGCCGTAGAGGCGCAATTCCATGACCTCCTGGCTCGTGCCTACGTCTGTGGTGACGAGGATGGCCGCGTGATCGATGCCGTCGTCGAATTTATGCTGGCCCACCAAGCAGACGAGGGGAACTAGCAGCGAACTGGCACGTGTTATTTCGCGCCCTGCTTATGGAGGTCCCACGCCGCGCGGATCATCGGGATCTGCAGCGGGAGACGCGCGATGGCACCCGCCTGCAAATACCAGGGCTTGTTGCGCCACTGCCACGCCATATTGAAGTTGGCCGGCCACACGGCGAGCAGGAGCGCTGCGGCGACGGAACCACCGGTCGCGCGGGTTTTCGTGTTTGCTAGCAGGGCTGCGGTGGCGAGTTCGGCCACGCCGGAGACGTAGGTGTAGGTCCGCGCGCTGCCCGGAAGCTGCTCGGGAACGATGCCGTCGAAGGGCTCGGGCTTTACAAAGTGGAGTACGCCCGCACCGCCGAGGATAGGGATGAGTGCTTTCTGCATCGTATTCATGTCTGCCAGGCTACGCCGGGGTGATGCGGCAAAGGAAACCCTAGGAATCGCAGTTGGCGAGGTAGCGGATCTTCGGGGTGATTTCCAAGCGAGTGTGCGAGCCGGACCCCGGAACAAACGGGAGGTACGCACTCGTCCAAGTGCATGCTTTTCGACGCCATGTGGTGCAGAAGAAAGGCCCCGAACAGCAGTTGTCCGGGGCCTGTAGCCAAGTGCTAGTTCATCGAAACCAGAATCTTGACTTCCTGCGGGTTCCGCAGCGCGTTGAACCCGTCCTCGACAACGTTCTCCGCCTTGATCTTGGACGTGATGAACGGGGCAAGATTGACCTTTCCATCCTGTACAAGCTTGATCACCGTGGGATGATCGTTGCAGTAGCCGATGGAAGAACCGATGACACGTTCCTTCATCGTGAGATCCCCCATGATGTCCATGGAGTAGGGGTGCATGTGAAGGGCCAAGACCTCAATCCGGCCCGCCGGGCGTGTTGCATGAATAAGGTCGTGAAGCACTTGGGGGACACCCGCTGCGTCGAAAGACACGGAGACCAATTCGCCGTCAGTGAGCTCAGTAACCTTCTCGTGCAGGTCCTCCTCGAGCGGGTTGACCACGTGGTCTGCGACCCCAGCTTCGAGCGCCTTGTCACGACGTGCGCCAGATGGTTCCGAAATTATGACCTTCATCCCATACGCCTTGAGGACTGCGCCAGTGAGCAGGCCGATGGGGCCAGCGCCGCCGACGAGCGCCCACTCGCCCTCGTGGTCGGTGTTGGCGTAGCCGGCGTGGGCGATGCCGTGGTGTGCGACTGCAAGCGGCTCGATGAGCGCTGCCTGGTCGAGGGGGATGCTGCCGGTGGGGTGTACCCAACGCTCTTCCACAACGATGTGCTCCGAGAGCCCACCGCCGCGGCCGGAAATCCCGATGAACCCCATCTGGTCGCACAGGTGGTAGTCGCCGCGATTGCAGGAGGGGCAGGTGCCGTCGACCATGAAAGGCTCAACAACGACGTGGTCACCGACGTTGATCCCGGTGACACCCGGGCCGACCTCTTCAACGACACCGGAAAACTCGTGCCCCATCACCACAGGTAGCGTTTCGCCGGAGACGGGATGGGGTTCTTCCTCGGATGGGGCCGGGGGCATGGGGCCGTCGAAGTAGAGGTGGACATCCGAGCCGCAGATGCCTGTGTAGGCGGGAGCGATTTTGACTGTGCCGGGGCGAACCTCGGGCTCTGCAATTTCGTCGATTCGGAGGTCTTCTTTGCCGTAGTAACGAACTGCTTTCATGCCAAATCCTTTCGGTGCGTGTGTCCTCGATTCTACGCCTGTTTACATGGTGCAGCCAGGGAAAATGTGTTTTCGCGCCGGCGTGCTGGCAAGAGTTGGTGAGGCGGGGGCGGAAAACTGCTTAGTCCTCGTAGCTTGCGAGGTAACGGATCTTCGGAGTGATCTCCACGCGCCCTTTGCCCTCGCGGTGGCGCTTCATGATGAGTTTGGCCGCGGCGATCTGGCCCGCGTTTGGCGGAACGTTGGTCTTTGGGACGTAAATCTCTTGATTGGGGGTACGGCGCTTTTCCATGCTTGTCACCTGCTCTCGGAATCCCAACTCTTGGTTATTTGCTTGATTAATGAATCGACGAGGTTATTCTCATTATTTCCTCGGAAGGGAGCGTCATCAAGAGCATCGATGGCAGTGACACCGATTGCGACGACTTCGGGCTCTTTTGATGCGCAAAGGTCCGTCGCCCAACGCAAATTTGAGTGCCATTCTTTAAGCAGATCTTGCTTACGTGTGTTCTCAAGAGTTTTCATGAATCCGTAAAAGCCACTGCTGCTGGAATCGAGGGACCCAACACCTTAGCACCGAGATTGAGGACAGCTTCTTGTGTCACTGGATCCTTGAAGATTAATGCTGAGTAAAACAACCCGGCGAACAGGAACAAGATATTGACCCAGGTTAAACCTCGGTCTGTAGTACCCCCACCACGTTTCATGCGCATAAACCATAGCAGGCAACCAGAGGTTGAGAGCGGACTTGGGAAGGAAGCTCTTGAGTCCCCACACACATCAACGGGGTGGGCCGGGGAAGTGGCCCACCCCGTTGACGTCTGCAGCAGGTATATCCCCTGCACGACTGGGTGGTGTTACCGGCGGCACACACCGCCGGTGAGCTTACGGCGCGACCGGGTACACCCCGTCTTCGCCCAGGCGGGCGTCCGCGTCCAGCAGGAGGGCGATCTCACTGTCGTGAGTGTGGCCCTCGGCGAAGCGGCGGTTGTGCACCTGCTCGAACAGGGCTGCGCGTCCGACCATGCCTGCCTCCAGGTGGCCCGCACCGGAGCGCAGGCGCTCGGTGGCGCGTGCACGCCAGGCCTCGACGTCGCGCCCCTCGGCGGCCAGTGCCGCCTCGAACACGCCCGGGTGGGCGAGCACGACGAGCGCGCCGACGTGGCCGAAGCCCAGCGAGGTCAGCGCCGCGGCCTTCACCGCGCCCTCGCCAAGGTCAAGCGTGTCGCGCAACCAGACCAGGTTGGTGGCCTTCGGGCTGATAAGCGGATCGACGCAATCCAGCGACGCATTCTGCGGCAGGCGGCCGGTGCGCAGCACCTCGAGCAGTCCGCCGATCTGGAACAGGGCTGCGCCCGCCTTGGCGTGACCGGTGAGCGACTTCTGCGAGATGACGTACATCGGCGCGTGTGGGTCGCGGCCGGCTGCGGGCCACAGCAGGGAGTGCAGCTCGGACTCGTTCGGATCGTTGGCGTTGGTGGAGGTGTCGTGCTTGGAGACGACGTTGACGTCGTCAAGCGAAAGCCCAAGCGAGGTAATACTGCGGGTCAGGCGCGAGTTCTCGCCACCGCGAGCCGCGGCGAGCACGCCCAAGCCCGGTGCCGGGATGGAGGTGTGCGCGCCATCGCCGAAGGAATCGGCGTAGGCGACCACCGCATGCACCGGCAGGCCCAACTCCGCGGCGAGCGAGCCGCGCACCACAAGCAGGGTGCCGCCGCCCTCGCCCTCGAGGAATCCGCCGCGACGGCGGTCGTTCGCGCGAGAGATGAAGCGGTCGTCGATGCCTTGCGCGGTCATCTTCGCGGTCTCAGCGGTGGCGTTCATGTCGCCGAAGCCCTGGAGCGACTCGACCTGGACATCGTCGATGCCGCCGGCGACGACAAAGTCGGCCTTGCCAAGCTTGATCTTGTCCACGGCCTCCTCCACGGATACCGCGGCGGTGGCGCAGGCAGCGACCGGGTGGATCATGGATCCGTAGCCGCCCACCAGCGACTGCATCACATGCGCGGCCACCACGTTCGGCAGGGCCTCCTGCAAGATGTCGGACTGGCGCTCCTCGCCAATGAAGCGGGAGACGAAGACCTGGTGCAGGGACTCCATGCCGCCGATGCCGGTGCCCTGGGTGGACGCGACATCCGCCGGGTGGATCGCGCGCAGCAGCTCAGCGGGGGTGAAGCCCGCGGAGATGAACGCGTCGACTGCGGTGACCAGGTTCCACACCGCGATGCGGTCCATGTTGTCCACCATCTGGGCGGGGATGCCCCACTTGGCGGGGTCGAAGCCCTCCGGCATCTGGCCTGCGACGGAGCGAGAAAGCGTGGCCTTGCGTGGCAGCTGCGCGGTGGCACCTGCCAGGCGGGTGACCTGCCACTCGCCGTCAGTGCAGGTGATGCGGGTCTTGTCCGGATCGGCCTCGGCAAACTCGCGGGCCTCGGCTTCGTTGGCGACGCTGAAGGTGACGTCGCGGTCCAAGAAGACCTCGGTCAGATCGATGGAGCCGCCGTCGGTGAGGAAGTACTTGTCGCTCAGGCGGCGCACACCGGCGCGCGCGATGACCTCGTCGCGGAAGCGGTCCGCGATGTCCTCCTCGGCCACTTCCTGGCCGTCGGCGTCGTACCAGCCCGGGGTGGGGTCCTCGGCCCAGTGGACAAGGCCCGTCATCCAGGCGAGCTCGAGCACGCCGGCGGCGGTGAGCTCGACCGTGCCGTCGCGCTGGATGCCGTACTCGGCTTCCGTGCGCGTGCGGCCCGAGCCCCAGGAGGAGACCTCGCCGATACCGGCGATGACGATCATGTCGTCCAGCGGGCAAGTGACCTCGCCGAGCTGGCCGATCGCCGAGCCGTCCGGCTGGGCCGGGTTGGCCACGTTCGGCAGTGCCTTGATGCGCGGGGCGTCGGACTCGGTGGTGGCCTCCTGCGCCGGGGTGGTCTCGATGTTCGCCTCGCGGGCGAGCTGTGCGATGGACACCCCCGAGTCGGCAAGCCCACCGGTCAGGTCCAAGTCCAGTGGGTACTCCTGCGCCTTCGCGCGCGAGGCAGCGCTGGCCAGGCCCATGAGCTGCGAGGAGATCTCCTCCGGGTCCCAAACGTGGATGCCGGCGTCGCGGGCGGCAGGGATGAGCACGTCGTTGCCGCCCATCAGGTGCGTGCCCGCGACCCAGCCGATGCGCGCCTGGGCCAGCGTCACGCCTTCGGGCCAGCCGGTCTCGGCGTGCCACTTGTTCACGATCGCGTCGAGCGCGGCCTTGACCTCGCCGTATGCGCCGTCGCCGCCGAAGGTGCCGCGGTTCGGCGAGCCCGGAAGCACGATGTGTGCGCGGGTGGGCACGTCCGCGTCTTGGGCGAGACGGGCCAGACCGGCGATGGTGCGCTCCAGCGACCAGAGCAGCAGCCTTGCCTGGGTTTCGGTGTTCCCGCCGACCTCGGCCAGCGAGCCGGAGACTCCCGGCGCGGCAAAGGGGAAGGCGAGCGTGGGCACCAGTGCAGGCTTGATCAGCTTGACCTCGTTGCCCACGGTCTCGCGCTGGGCAGAGCCGATCCAGTCGATGAGCGCATCGACATCGCGATACGACGACAGGTTCGCCGGGACGAGCCAGAGCGCGGCACCCGGGGTGCCGTGGTCGCGGAAGAGTTGGCGTGCGAACTCCTTGCGGGACTGGGTGATCCGCGAAGCCGTCATGATGACGGTCGCGCCGCCCTCGAGCAGGCGCTCGACCAGGGCGGTGGCGATGGAGCCAGGTGCGGCACCGGTGACAAGGGCGACGTCGTCTGCGTACTCGAGCTGTGGGGCCTCGAGCGCGTTGGCCGCGATTTCCTCTAGGACCTTGCGCGGTGCGTTCTCAGTGTGCGCGGCGTACCAGCGTGCCTGGTCGGCGATCGTCTGGCCGGTGCCAGTGAAGCGTTCTGCTGCGAATCGGGAAGTGTTTTCGCCGGTGTCGCCGGTGGCGATGCGGGCGAGGTCTTCGCGGGCCTGGGCCCAGCGGTCGTCGAAGCAGATGGCGCGGCGGGCGTCGAAGACAGGGGAGACTTGCGCGACCCAGTTCGTGCCGAGCTCGGCCTCGATGGTGTCAAGCACGGTGCGGGCCTCGGCGGCTGCCTCGGCGTCGGCGGAGGAGTCTGCGGCCGCGGACTCCACGCCGAGCTTGTCCAGCAGGGTGCGGGCGGTGGCGACGAGCGTGTCGGAAACCTCCTCACGGTAGGCGTCGAGCGCTGCGGAGTCGACGACCCCGCCACCGGAGGACGCGGCGGTGGAGGCCTTGGCGACTTCCTGGTTGTGGTTGGCGGCGACGAGTTCGACGGCGGCGTCGAGAAGCGTGGCCACCTCGGCCTTCGAGCTGGCCTGCGGCAGGGTGGCAAGGGTGCCGCCGCGGACCGAGTCCTCCTCGCGGGTACCCAGCAGGACGGCGGCCTCGACGTGCGGGACCCAGCTTGCGGGCAGCGCCCAGGTGCCGGTGACGTAGTCGGCGACGTGGGAGGGGGCCAGGCTCGCGGCACCGAGGACCTGGCGCAGGCGCGTGCCGATCGCCTCGGTGAGCACCGGGCCGAAGGGGGTGTAGCTGGGTGCTGCGGTGTTCACGCGCTCGCGCAGGGTGACCACGTCGGCTTCGGCGGCGCCGTCGATGGCGGGCACGCCGAGCTCGGCGGACATGTCCATGAGCAGCTGGTTACGGCGCGAGGAGACGCCGCCGGTGAGCTCCTCGATCGTGTCTGCATCCGTGATCTGCTCGGGGCGGATCTTGTTCTGGAAGGCGAACAGCACGTTGATTGCGTCAGCGGCGTGAAACGGCAGGTCGGAAGCGGGTTGCGCGGGCGCGGCTGCCGGTGCCGCGGCGGGTGCCGCCGCAGCCGGTGTGGGCTCGGCAGACGCGGTGTCTGCGGGTGCGGTTTCCGCAGACGCCTCTGCCTCGGCGGCTTCCGCTGCGTCCTCGGCGGCCTCCGGTTCGGGCGCGGCGACGGTGTCGCTGAGCGTGACCTGCTCCCAGTTCGCCTCCGCGTTGACCACCGGGATGTGGTGGCCGGTCACCGCCATCTCGCGCTTAGCCAGGTTGGTCAGGGTTGGCGCGGACGCCAGGCCCACCTCGATCGCTTGCTCGACGCGGGCGAAGATGAGGTCCTGGGTCTCAATCCAGCACACCGGCGAAGCGAACTGCCAGGCCAAAAGCTGGATCAGCAAGACGCGGGCGACGTCGGAACGGTCCATGGCGGCCGGGTCGAGCGCGGCGAGGGCGTCCTGGGAGGCGCGGTCGTCGGCAGGCACCTCGGCGCGCACGGCGTCGATGAAGTCCTGCGTGAGCTCGAAGGGGCGCGCGACCAGGTTGGGGACGTAGCGGCGCTCGAGGGCGTCGACGTCGATGCGCGCGGGCAGAAGCTCGTCGAGCTTGGCGGCGAAGTCGGCCACGCCGGAGCGCAGTACGCGCGAGTGGAAGGGCACGTCGATGCCCGGCACCGGCACGTAGGCGCGCTCGTGCACAGCGCCCGCGCGCTCGGCCAGGACTTTAAGGCCGCGCTTCGTGCCCGCGACGGAGTACTGCTGGCCCTTGATGTTGTAGTTGACAATCTCCAGGAACTCGCCGGTGTCTGCCGCCACCTGGGCCACGTAGTCGGCGACCTCAGCGTCGGACACCCCGATCATGTTGGGGCGCAGTGCGCCCATGCCGTAGTCGGAGTTACCGTCCGCATCGCGCGGGACCAGCGAGCCCATGGAGGAGCCGCGGGAGTAGACCACGTCAATGACGGATTCCAGGTCGAAGATGTTGCCCAGCGAGGCGAGCGCGGTGTACTCGCCTAGCGAATGGCCCGCGTACATGGCACCGGTGGCCAGCGCGTTCGCGTCGCGAAGCCGCGTGGTCTGCGCGTAGGCCACCACGGCGAGCGCGACCTGCGTGAACTGCGTGAGGTGCAGCACGCCGTCGGGGTGCTTGAACACCTCGCCGCGCACGGTGAGCTCCGTCGGGTTGGCGTCCACGATGCGCTGGATGGAAAAGCCCAGGTTTTCGCGGGTGTGCGCGTCGGCGCGTCGCCAGATCTCGCGGGCGGCGGGGCTGGCCGCGCGGTCGCCGGCGCCCATGCCCTCGGACTGGATGCCCTGGCCCGGGTAGAGGTAGGCGGTCGCCGGCTGCGCGAGCAGCGCCTGGCCGCGGGAGACGACCTCGCCGCCGATGCGGCAGGTCACCTCGAGCGCGGGCTGGATGCCGGCGCGGCCGACGCGCTCGACGGTCAGCTCCACCTCGTCGTTCAGCTGCACCATGCCGTACATGGAGTAGGTCCAGCCGGTCACGCGCCCGTGGCGTCCGGCGAGGTGCTGTGCGGTGGCAGACAGCCACATGCCGTGCACCAGTGGCGCGCTTAAGCCGACGAGCCCGGAGGCGTTGTAGGAGGAGTGGATCGGGTTGTAGTCGCCCGAGACCAGGGCGAAAGGCGTCATGTCGGCAGGAGCCGTCACTGTTGCGCGGTCGACATACGAGCGCGGGGTCGCCTCGATTGCGGCCTCGACGCCGCCGAACTCGGGTGCGACACTCGGCGGGGTAGAGGTCGTCGCCCGGCCGCGGATGGCAAAGCGGTGCATTTGCTTGACCGCGTCGCGCTCACCGTCCTCAATCAGCAGCTCGACCGTGACGATGCGCCCGGAGACCGATTCCTCGATGCCGCTGCACCAGGAGGTGACGGAAAGCTCGCGGCCGTCGGCAAGCGCGTGCAGGTCCGTGCCTGGTGCAAGCGCGATGAGGTGGTCGAGGTGGACGGCGTTGAGCAGGCCCTCGATGACTGGGTAGCCGTCTTGCAGGGTGGCGGAGCCGAGCGCGGTGTAGATCGCCGGCCAGCACGGGCCGACCAGCGCGTCGGGCGTGCCATTGGGCACGTCGGTGCCCAGGGCGGCACCGGTGACCGCGGTGTGCGCCTGAAGCAGGGAGGCGGGGAAGTGGAAGCTGGTGCGCGCAAGCCCGAAGGGGTGCGCCGTATCCGCAGAACCCGCGATAATCGACGGCAGCTCGGTGATCGCATCGCCAGCCTCAGAAACCGAGCCCACGCCGGCCAGGCCCGCGAGCAAGTCGAAGACGGCCTTCGGCAGGCGCGCGTCGTCGACGACCGGCGAGGCACCGGTGTGCACGCCCTCGGGCAGGTTGATCGGGATGGTCACGTCGCGCACGTAGAAGGGGCGCTGGTCTTCCGGCAGGTCGTCCCAGTAGGAGTCGGTGTGGATGCGGATGGCCAGCCCGTTGTCCCCATCGGAGGCGTCGGAGCCGTAGAAGTCGTGGACGATCTCGAAGCTCGCATCGTCCATGGTGTAGGCCGGGTTGTCCATGAGGTGCCCGTGCCAGAACAAGGTCGGGGCCGCGCGCAGGTAGTCCTCGACGCTCACGGCGTCAGCGAGGCGGGCGAAGCGGTCGGTGGGGGTGACGTCGGCGTCGAGAAGCGCCTGCGTCGTGGCGGCCTCGAAGCGGCCGAGCAGCTCTGCGACCGGCTCGTTCTTGCGGGTAATGCCGGCGACTGCGACGGGGCCGGGGATGATGCGGACCTCGTCGGCGGTATAGCGCGGGTCTTGCGCCTGCCAGAGCGTGTCCTTGCCAAACCACATCTTCAAGTCGCCGTCGATCGCCGGGACCCACGGCATGGGCTTGGGATATGCGTAGTGCAGCGAGATCCACCAGGCGGCATCACGCGGGGAGACGCGGATCTCGCAGGCCTGCGGGTAGGCCTCGATAAGGCGGGCGAGCGCCTCGTGCGGGTCCTGCGGGCCGTCGGCGAACTGGCTGACAATCTCGCCGCTGTCCTGCGGCGCAAGGCGCGCCTCGATGCGGCGCAGCGTGGAGGTAAAACGGGCGTCCCACGAGGCGTCGATGAACGGGTGCGCCAGCTCGATGAAGCGCTCAACCCACTCGGCGTAGGTCATGTCCTCGATGTCGCCGAAAAACGGCTTGGAGGTCTTAGCCAGTGCGGCGATGATCTCCTCGCGGCGCTTCTGGTACTCCTCGGCCGGCATGTTGGTGATCAGGCGGGAGGCCTTGGCAAAAGAGTTGTCCAGGTCGTGGATGTCGGCGAGCAAGTGGCTTTGCGACGACGCCACGCCGTTGCGCCCCGAACCACGCGACACCCAACCACCGTTGTCCGCGGGACTGAGCCCCTTCGTGTTGACCAGCAGGTCTTTCACCGAATCGGTGGCTTTTGCCTCCTTGGTGGCCATCGCGACGGTGCCCAAGAAGACGGCGTCGACAGGCATGTGCGGCATGTCGAAGCGCTGCGCCCACGCGCCGGTGAGCAGCTCCGCGGCGCGCTCCGGCGAGTACACCCCACCTCCGACGGTAAGGATCGCGTTGTCGTGCTCGCGGACCTGCGCGTAGGTGTCCACCAGCATGTCGTCCAGGTCCACCCAGGAGTGGTGGCCGCCGGCGTGGCCGTCCTCGACCATGAGGATCACCGGCACATCAGGGTTGGCCGCAGCGATCGCGACCGCGTCGCGGACCTGGGTCGGGGTGCCCGGCTTGAACGCGATGTAGGGGAAGCCGTCGGCGCGCAAGCCGTCGATGATCTCGGTGGCCTCGTCGACCTCGGGGATGCCCGCGGAGATGCACACGCCGTTAAACGGGGCGCCGGCGGCACGAGCCTTGGGCACCATGCGGGTCTGGCCGAAGTGCATGTTCCACAGGAAGCGGTCGAAGAACATGGTGTTGAACTGGGCCGTGCGACCCGGGGCGAGGTGTGCGGCGAGCGTGTCGCGGTGCTCGTTGAACACCTCCTCGGAGTACATGCCGCCGCCGGCCAGCTCGGTCCAGTAGCCGGCGTTGGCAGCGGCGGCGACGATCTCGCCGTCCGCCGAGGTGGGCGTCATGCCGCCCAGGATGATGGGGGACAGACCGGTGACCTGCGAGAAGCGGGTCTGGGTGTAGACCTTGCCGTCCGGCAGGCGCACCAGGCGCGGGGCGAACTTCTCGTAGGAGACCGCCTCGGGGATCTCGGTGCCCGGGGTGGCAAGTGCGTCGCGGGCACGCGCGTTATCGGCGGTGATCACGGGTACGCCGGCACCGGCGACGAGCTTCGACGTAATCCCGGTGAGCGCTGCATCGAGCGAGACAACGTGCGTCGCCCCGCCGTCGAGCAGGCCGCGCACGGAGGCAGGCCAGTCGTGGCAGTCGACCAGGATGGCCTGTGCGAGCGCGCGCGGGGAGTCCTCGCCTAGATCCAGGCCGCACTGCTTTGCCCACTCGGCGGCCAGGTCGACGGCGCGGGTGTTGGCCTCGCTTGCGTGGTGGAAGGGGTAGGCAACCGGCAGCTCGTCGAAGATGGGGGTGAGCTCGGAGCCGCCGAACTCGGCTGCTTCCAGCTTGGCGTTGAAGGCCTCCGCATGCTTCTCGATGGCCTCGCGGATTTGCGCCAGCTCGGCGGGCTCGCCGGCGAGGACTGCGTGGCGCGGGCCGTTGACCACGGACAGGAGCGTCTCCGCGCCGTGCTCGGCGAGCAGGTCGGAAAGAGCCGGGACCGGGATGCCGCGCACGCTGAGCATCCGCGGGGCCGTATCGCGCGCGCCGTAGGCAGTTGAAGCGGCAGCGCCGAGAATGAGCGCGAAGGCGAGCGCGTGCTCCGGGTGCTTCACCGCGGCCACGCCGAGCGCGCCCTGGGAATGGCCGGCGAGATCGACGTTTTCGACTTCCAGGCCGAGGTCACGCAGGTGCTGCACCGCCGCGAGCTGGGCGAGCACGATGCCGGGCACCGAGACCGCCGGGTGCGCGTCCATGGGCAGTGGCGCGACCTCTTCGTCGGCGTTCAAGATCGCGCCGAGTCGGTCGACCGTGCCCGGCACCGCAGAGGCCAGCGGGCGGGCGACGGGGCCGGTGAGGGAAAGTGCAGCGTCGAGAAGCGAGCGCAGCGTGACGCGCGCGGTGGGCGAGGCGGCGTCATGCAGGGCGCGCTGCCAGGGGCTTCCCTGGCCCTGGAAGATCAGTGCGGGGCGGGCGGAATTGAGCGCGGCAATGGGATTAATCGTCATGAATCGTCCTTTTAGGCTGGTGAGAGGTTTACAGCGGCATGTTGCCGTGCTTGCGGGCGGGGCGGGCGACAGTCTTGTCGCGGTAGAGACGCAGGTTGGCGGCGATCGCGTCGCGGGTTTCCGAGGGCAGGATCACCGCGTCGATGAGTCCGCGCTCGGCGGCGTTGTAGGGGTTCAAGATGGTGTCCTCGTACTCGCGCTCGAAGCTGGCGATCAGCTCGTTCAGCGCCTGCTCGTCCATCCCGGACTCGCGGGCGGCCTTGATCTCCTTGCGGTTGATAAACCCGACGGCGCCGGCCGCGCCCATCACCGCGATCTGCGCGGTCGGCCACGCGAGGTTCACGTCCGCGCCCAGGCCCTTCGAGCCCATGACGCAGTACGCGCCGCCGTAGGCCTTGCGCATGGTCACGGTGATCTTCGGCACGGTCGCCTCGCCGTAGGCGTAGAGCAGCTTCGCGCCGCGGCGCAGGATGCCGCCGTACTCCTGGCCCGCGCCGGGCAAAAACCCGGGCACGTCCACCAGCATGACAATCGGGATGTTGAAGGCGTCGCACGTGCGCACGAAGCGGGCGGCCTTCTCAGAAGAGTCGATGTCCAGGCAGCCGGCGAACACCTGCGGCTGGTTCGCCACAAAGCCGACGACCTGGTCGTCAATGTGCCCGAACGCGGTGACGACGTTCTCGGCGCGCTGCTCCATGATCTCGAGGTACTCGCCGTCGTCGGCAAGCTCGGCGATGACCTCGCGCACGTCGTAGGGGGTATTGGGGGAGTCGGGGATGATGGTGTCCAGCGCTTCTTTGGGCTCATTGCTTATCGACGCCTTCGTGTCCACCTTCTCCCGACTATTCGCCGGCAGGTAGCTCACCAGGTCCATGACCCAGTCGAGCGCCTCCTGGTCGTTTTCGGCGACGTAGTGACAGTTGCCCGCGGTGGCCATGTGCGTCCACGCGCCGCCGAGCTCCTCCTGGCTGATCTCCTCGCCGGTGACGGTCTTGATCACGTCCGGGCCGGTGACAAACATCTTGGAGGTCTTGTCCACCATCACCACGAAGTCGGTGAGCGCGGGCGAGTACGCGTTGCCGCCGGCGCAGGCGCCCAGGATCACGGAGATCTGCGGCACCACGCCGCTGGCCTGCACGTTCTGGTAGAAGGTCTGGGCGATCCAGTCGAGCGAGACCGCGCCGTCCTGGATGCGCGCGCCCGCCCCCTCGTAGAGGCCGATCAGCGGGCGGCCGGTGGCAATGGCCAGCTTCTGGATCTTGATCATCTTCTCGCCGTAGACCTCGCCGAGCGCGCCGCCGAAGACGGTGCCGTCCTGGGAGAAGATGCAGACCTCGCGGCCGTCGATGGTGCCCCAGCCGGTGACGATGCCGTCGGTGACCGGGCGCTTGGCGTACATGCCGAAGTCGTGGGTGCGGTGGCGGGCGAGCATGTCGGTTTCCACGAAGGATCCCTCGTCCAGGATGTAGTCGAGCCGCTCACGGGCGGTGAGTCTTCCGGCGTCGCGCACCTTGTCGTGTGCTTGCTCGCCCATGGGAACGAGCGCTTCGGCGCGGCGGGCGCGCAGGTCGTCGAGCTTTTCTGCGGTGGTTTGTGTCGTGTGTGACATCTTCGCTGAAACTGTCATGCGGGGTAGCATAAGCTTTCGTGCTAATAATTAGCTATACAAAACATGAATAACCTACGCTTCGGTAGGTTTTGGGGCGCTGGACCGCACGTTAAGGTGGGAGAACGCTCCGCTGTGAGTTTGATCACGTTTGTGTTACGAAGGGAGGCCACGCGTGCACATCGGCACCGATCTCGTCCACATCCCCACCTTCCGCGCGCAGCTCGCCACCCCCGGCACCACCTTCGCCCGCGCGTTTACTGACCGCGAGCTGCGCGACTGCGCGGCCAAGCCCGACCGCGACGCCTCGCTCGCCGCCCGCTGGGCCGCCAAAGAGGCCTACATCAAAGCGTGGGGATCCAGCTGTTTCGGGCTCCCGCCTGTGCTCGAGGCCATCGACTTTCGCCAGCTCGAAGTGCTTGCCGACGCCCACTCGCGCCCCACCCTCGCAGTGAGTTCACAGCTTGCTGCCGCGGGTGCACCGGCGGTCGCGTCGCTCTCGCTCAGCCACGACGGCGACTACGCCACTGCCACCTGCCTTGTCGCCACCGCTTAAACTTGTCGGCATGACAGTCACAGACCTCGCCCGCATCCAAGACGCCGTCGCCTCCTACTGGCCACAGGTGCGCTACGTCGAGACCACCGGCTCCACCAACGCCGACATGGTCAAAGAAGGTGAGGCGGGCATGGTGCTCATCGCAAACGAGCAGACCGCGTCCAAGGGGCGCTTAAACCGCACGTGGGTCACACCGAAGGGCGCGCAGCTGGCCATGAGTATGGTCATCGACGCAGGTACAGACCCCAACCACTACGGCCTGCTGTCCATCGCGCCGGGCGTGGCGGTCACCGACGTCGTCCCGCAGGCGGCTCTCAAGTGGCCCAACGACGTGCAGATCGGCGGCAAGAAAATCGCGGGCATCCTGTCCAACCTCGCGCTGCCGAATGTGGTCGTGGGCATCGGCATTAACGTCAACTTCCGCCCCGAGCAGCTGCCCGTCGACACCGCGACCGCGCTCAACCTCGAGGGCATCGACGTCGACTTCGACGAATTCACCATCGACATCCTGCGCGCCATGGGCCGCCGCTTGAAGCAGTGGCAGGACGGCGACCCGCAGCTGCTGAGCGACTACCGCAAGGTCTGCTCCACCATCGGCCAGACCGTGCGCATGGAGCTGCACGACCGCGACGTCCACGGCGTGGTCGACGGCATCAACGAGCACGGCGAAGTCATCATCGACGGCACCGCCTACTCCGTCGGCGATGTGCATCACCTGCGCCCGAAACAGTAGCCTGGTCGCGTGTCAAAAAAGGTGCGGTTTCAAACTCACGACGGCGAGCAAGTGCTTGTCGACGTCTGCGCACCCCTTTCCACCCTCACCTTCCCTTTGATGGAGCTGATCGTGATTACGGGCGTGGCCTGGATCGCGATCGGCTGGATGGATGTGACCCCGGGCATCGACCCCGCGCTGCGCAACCTCGTTGTGCTTTTGTGGGCGCTGCTCGCGCTGTGGCGCTTCGTCGGCCCGCTGGTGGCCTCGAGGCGCCGGCGCTTCATGCTCACCGACCGCCGCATCCTCGCCCGCGGGCGCCGCGGCGCGGTCGACTCCATCCCCTTGGAGCAGATCCACTCCGCCCGCCGCGTCAAGGGTGGGATCTCGGTGGCGGTCTACGGCTACGACCGCCCGCTGGTTTTCGAGGATGTCGGCAAGGCGCGCGCCGTCGATAAGGCGCTGCAGAAGGCGCTTAACCGTTAATCTGCGCTAACGCTTCCGGTACACGAAGTACATGATCGGCCCTATCAACGGGAGCAGCAGCACCACGAGAAGTGACACCACCCCCGATTTCGTTGTGTGCTCGTCGCGTGCAATGAGCACGAGCGCCACGACTGCCAGAACAAATGCCAGTGCCGTCAGTCCCCAGAAGACGTAGTCAATCGGCTCCGGCACCAACGGTGAAGAAGCGCTACCCATTGATCTGCGCGCCCTTGATCTCCGTGTCGTGCAGCTGACTGTCCAGGTCCTCCGGCGTGAGGTCGCCCTGCTGGAACTCCGCGGTGACCGGCAGGTGGAGGTCCATGTCGGTGCCGGGGCACAGTTCGATGCGCGCGTCACGCACGGTGTAGTCGAGGACGTGGCCGCCGGAGGTGCGCGCCTCGTCGATGAAGTGCACGTGGCAGCCGGGCACGCTGATGCCCTTGGCGTAGGCCGGGGTGCGGAAGCCGCCGATGATGCCGGTGACGTTTTCGAAGTGGTGCTCGGCGTCGTCGTTAATTGCTTCGGTCATGGGGCGGTAGGGCTTCTCCTGCTTGCTCACGGTGCGGGTGACCACCTCGTCGAAGGTGCCGGTGATGCGCACGGCGTAGAAGAAGTTGCGGCTGGGCTCGAGCGAGTCGATGAAGGAGGACAGTTCGCCGCGGCGCATGCCCTGCGGCGCGTCGACGGTGATGCGCGGCACGAAGTTCGTCACCACCGTAAACGGCGTGCGCTGGTCGAGGTCCGCGATACGGGCTTTGCCGTCGCTGGTGAGCTGGTAGCAGGTGCCGTCGAGGATGATCATCTCGCCGTCGAGGCCATCGAAGGTGCCGAGCCCGAAGTTGCCTTTGGCCAGGATGTCGCCGATGGTGAGTTCGCCGTCGTAGATGCCGTCGAGGAGCGCGGTCATGAGCGAGTTCTGGAAAATCGTGTGGCGCGAAACCGCCTGAGAGTTCGTGGACATAGCACCAGGGTAAGGTGTGGTGTGTGAATGACGCACAAGGAATGCCAATTGTCGTGGTCGTCGGCGACGGCCAACTCGCCCGCATGATGCACACCGAGGCGATCGAGCTCGGTTTGCACATGCGATTGCTCGCCGGGAGCGAGGACGCATCCGCCGCCCAGGTCTACAGTGATGTGCGCCTCGGCGACTACCACAAACTGGAGGACCTGCGGGAGGTAGTCCGCGGGGCGTCGGCAGTGACCTTCGACCATGAGCACGTGCCGAATGAGCACTTGGAGCAGCTTCTCGACGAGCACGTGCTCGTCGAACCACGCCCCAGCGCACTCCTGTACGCCCAGGACAAGCTGGCGCAACGCCGCAAGCTCGAAGAGCTGGGCCTGCCCGTGCCGGAGTACGCCGCGATTGACTCCGTGGATGCGGCTCGTGCCTTCTGGGAGCAGCACGAGCACCGCGTCTGCCTGAAGACCACGCGCGGCGGCTACGACGGCAAAGGCGTCTGGTTCCCTGACTCTCAGGGCGAGCTGCTCGACCTGGTCGAGGACCTGCTGGGCCGCGGCATGGAGCTCTACGCGGAGGAGAAGGTCGACTTCGTCCGCGAACTGTCGATTATGGTGGCGCGCTCGCGCTCCGGTGAGATGCGTGTGTGGCCGGTGGTGGAGTCGCGCCAGGACAACGGCATCTGCCGCGTCGCGATCGCGCCCGCCCCGGACCTGCCGTCGCGGCTCGCGCGCGAGTGCAAGAAGCTCGCGCGCCTGATTGCGCGCAAGCTGGATGTCACCGGCGTGATGGCGGTGGAGCTGTTCGAGTACAAGACGGAAACCGGCACCGCCGTGTCCATCAACGAGCTGGCGATGCGCCCGCACAACACCGGCCACTGGACCCAGGACGGCTCGCTGACCTCCCAGTTCGAGCAGCACTTGCGCGCCGTGCTGGACTGGCCGCTGGGTGAGACCGAGACCGTCGCCCCGGTCACCGTGATGGTCAACGTCCTCGGCGGCGAGGAGGACCCGGAGATGTCGATGGAAAACCGCGTCAAGGAAGTGATGCTGCGCTACCCGGAGGCCAAGATCCACCTCTATGGCAAGAGCTGGCGTCCGGGCCGCAAGATCGGGCACGTGAACGTGACCGGATACGACGTGGTCACCACCCGCAAGATCGCGGAGCACGCCGCGAAGTACCTGATTACGGCCCGCTGGAACTAGAAAGGCTTTCGCACCTATGTCTGCACCCCTCGTTGGCCTGATTATGGGCTCCGATTCTGACTGGGACACCGTTAAACCCGCCGCCGAAGTACTCGCCGAGTTCGGCATTCCCTTCGAGGTCGGCGTCGTGTCCGCGCACCGCACGCCTGAGAAGATGCTCGCGTATGCCAAGCAGGCGCACGAGCGGGGCTTGCGCGTGATCATCGCGTGCGCCGGCGGTGCCGCGCACCTGCCCGGCATGGTGGCGGCGGCGACCCCGCTGCCGGTCATCGGCATCCCGCGCGCGCTCGACACCCTCGACGGCATGGATTCTTTGCTGTCGATTGTGCAGATGCCGGATGGCGTGCCCTCTGTCTCTTATACAAATCTCCGAGCCCACGAGACGCTACGCTATCTCGTATGCCG